>OGNV01000052.1_pt1 | contig 112238 bp, 87 predicted proteins | sample 1573561 | NCBI WGS metagenome assembly OGNV01 (sample SAMEA2581892, study PRJEB24529) | metagenome | biome: Human gut stool | place: China | collected 2011
CCTCACCGAGGACGAAAGTGGAGTGCTGAAAGAAAAAGGCGCCGTTGGAATCGAAAGAACCGTTGGGCGCCTGACTGACCTCAGGGAGAAATCCATGAGTGCTCAGAGCGAATAAATGTCAAAAGGCGTGCGGTAGATTTGGCGCTTTTTGACAAACGGCCTGTCGCAAGTCGATGTCGAGACACTGGCCAAAGCACATGCCGTAACACCTGTGTCTGCCGTGCAAAACATCTACTCCATGCTTGAGCGCGGCTGCGAAGCCGAGGTGATTCCGTACTGCGTTGAACACAACATCGGCTTTGTTCCCTTCTCTCCGATTGCAAGCGGTTTCTTGTCCGGAAAGGTGACGGTGGACACCAAGTTTGAGGAAGTCGATGACGTGCGCAAATTCGTGCCGCAGCTCAAGAAGGAAAACATTACAGCCAATCAACCGATTCTTGATGTGCTCGCCGACTTCTCCAAACGCAAGAACGCCACCAACGCGCAGATTTCGCTTGCCTGGATGCTGCACAAGTATCCCAACGTGGTGCCGATTCCGGGCTCAAAGAATCTGGAGCGAATCCTTGAGAATCTCAGCGCGGCCGACGTGACGCTCACCGATAACGAGTTTGCGCAGCTCGAAGCGGCTCTCAACGCCTGCACCGTCCACGGCCACCGCGGCTTTGTGGAGACGGAACAGCATACCTTTGGGAACAACTGGAAAAAGAAAGAGTAGGAATTCAGATCAGTTCTTGCCATTGGAATGAAGCGCTCTTCGGTCGATACGGTCGGAGAGCGTTCGTTTTACCGGTTTCCGGCTATCGATCGACGCCCCGTTAAGCCCAATAAGGAATGTATCGGCGCAAACGCGGACCGGCTTCCGGGTCGTAGAGTTTGATCAGCTTCTTCGATAAGGCATCCTTGATGATTCGGCTGATTTGTGAGGAATTCTTGGCTTCAATCCCGAATCGTTCCCGCAACGTCGCGTTGGTCATCGGCTTGCGATTCACATGCTTGAGCACACAATGCTGGTAGCAAATCTGGTCTTTTTCTTGCGACGAATAGTCCTTGAAGGCTTTTCGCGCACACAAAACAACCTTGAAATTCTCGCCGGTGATTTCAAACTCGGGCGCTGGCAGAAAGGCCTGCTCGGTTGCTGCGACCACCTTGTCAATCCCGCTGCCTCGTTCTTCGCAGATGTTGATTCTTCGCATCAAGGCGGCCAAATCTTCGTTTCGGCTTCTCGGCGGACTGTCTATGAAACGCTCAGTATCGACCAGAGGACGGCCGGGATTGAAGATCTCGATTCGGTCTTTGAAAATCTCCAACATCGGACCGCTGCCGCTGATCCGGAAATCCTGATGGATCAAAGCATTCGGAATCAGTTCACGAATGATGATTTCAGGATACATGCTGACCTCTCGTCGAAAAGCTTCGCCAATGACCTCCTTGCTTGGCAAAAGCGCTTTGATGAGACGAATCAATCCGTCGAAGTCAACGGCATAACCCTGATCCCAGACGAATTCCTTTTCGGTGAAAAGGCGACTGTCATCCGCGTACCTGACGATGCGAAAAGCCTTGCGTGCAAGCGACGGAAAGTTACTTAACTTTTCCGCAAAACAAATGGCGCCGAGGTTAGTAATGGAATACAGACCGTTAATCTCTTTGACGAGAAGCTTGTCAAACACCATACGCTCCAAAAGTCCTTCCTGTGTTTTGGGACTTTCGAGGGACATACACTTCAGATAAGCACTGCCGGAGAGTAGTTTGAGAGCCTGATCGCCTTGAAGCATTGTTGCCGCAAGATGTGACTCGAACGGCTTTTTGTCAAAAGATCTCCACAAGAGACGCTCTTTTTCCGGAAACTCTTGCAACCGCTTGGTATACGAACCGACTCTGATCCACTCGACGCCGTCGAACTTAATCGGTACGTGACTGGCTGCGGGAATTTGAAACAAGAGAACCGGAACGCCTTCGTCCGTCTCAAACTCGTACGCCTGAAATTCGGTCTTCGGCGTTAGTTTTTGTTGAAGCCAACTTTCGACTTCCTGCTGTTTGTGCTTAGCACCGAAAAATCGTACCGTGGTGCCGACGACGGCATGTGTCGCATCATCCACACCGTAGACAAGATAAGCACATTCCTTGTCGAGCAGGGCTGCGGAATTTGCCAACGCTGAAATATATTTGCCGAGCGTTTCCCAATCGGGATTGGTCTTGAATTCCACCCACTCGGTTTCACGATCCATCCGGACCAAGGCCTCCAAATGCAGGCGCAGTTCTTTTAAGCTCGGTTGAATCAGCATATGCCCTCCTCTGATTGAGGTCTCCAGTATAAAGACATTGAGCCAACGAATCAACAATCAATCAATAAAGATTCGATTGATTTCAAAGGATATTATTTTGACAGCCACTTAGGATCGTAACGAACTGTCAATAATTTTTCAGGCCTGCACAAAAAAACCATCGTGCAACTCTACGGTCCATCGATTAAGCGTTATTCCCATAAGGCATATCCTCTAATCAATTTGTGCTGTCACAACCTTTCTCCAATTTTTTCAGAACGTAAGAAATTATTTCAATTAATCTTCTTCTTTTGATTAACGATGATTATTAAAGGGAGGAAATTATGAGCACAAAACTCAGAAGCTGGCTGATTGTGCTGGCTCTCGGGCTGGTAGTATGGCTGTTGCCGTGTCCCGAAGGGCTTTCGCCAAACGCCTGGACACTGTTTGCAGTCTTCGTCGCCACCATTGCAGGATATATCCTGCAGCCCATTCCGATGGGTGCGGTGGCGTTTTTATCATTAACCTTCTGCGCCATTCTTGGCATTCTGAAAACCAAAGATGCGCTGATGGGTTTCGGCAACGGAACGATTTGGCTGATCGTCTGCGCCTTCTTCCTGTCGCGCGGCTTCATCAAGACCGGGCTTGGACGGCGCATTGCGTTTTGCATCATCAAGGCAATCGGCAAGAGCGCCGTGTCGCTCGGCTTTTCGATCTGCCTCGCTGAACTCGTGATTTCGCCTGCCATGCCGTCAGCCACGGCTTGCGGGGGGGGGGCGGCGTTTTCTATCCGATCGTTCAGTCTTTGAGCAGCGCATTTGGCTCTGAGGCCAACTCCAACGCCGGCCGTATCGGTAAATACCTAATGCAGGTGGGCTTTCATGCCGACGCCGTGACGTGCACGATGTTTCTCACATCCATGGCAGGCAACCCGTTGTGCGTAGGCTTGGCTGCAAGTGCCGTCGGCGTTGAACTCACCTGGATGCAGTGGTGAGTGGCCGCCATTGTTCCCGGCCTGATCTGTCTCTTTCTGGTTCCGCTCGTTCTTCTGAAAATCGCGCCGCCCGAACTGCGCAAGATTCCGAACGCACGCACCCTGGCGGCCGAAGAACTCTCCAAGATGGGCCCGATGACTTTCCAGGAAAAGGTTCTCGCGTTGGTGTTTGTGATGTGCCTGATCCTCTGGGCGATCGGCAGCATCACCAAGCTCGGGGCCAGGCCGATTGCCATGGTTGCGGTTTCGATCATGCTGATTGCAGGCGTGCTGACTTGGAAGGATGTTCTTTCCGAAAAAGGCGCATGGGACGCCATGTTCTGGATGGGCGGCCTGATGGCTCTGGCAACGGCTCTTGCGAAGTCAGGCTTCATCAAGTGGGCTGCCGCCTTTATCGCAAGCGGCATTTCATCGGCCCACATGGGTTGGATCGCGTCCTTCATCATTATTTCGCTGATCTACACCTACTCGCACTACTGCTTTGCATCCGTCACGGCCCGCATCTCGGCCATGTACGGCGCGTTTGTCGCAGTCGCTGTTGCGTGCGGCGCTCCGGCGTTGATGGTGGCAGTGGCGTTCGGCATCTTTGCCAACCTGCCGATTTCGCTTACGCACTACGGTAACGGCGCCGCTCCGGTCTACTTCGGTGCAGGCTACGTTTCGCAGGGCGAATGGTGGCGCAACGGCTTCATTATCACAACGATCAACACGGTGATTTGGATGACCGTCGGTATGGCTTGGTGGAAGGTGATCGGCATGTACTGATCGTCTAACTGATCACAACGCATCGGCCGCGGGGACCGGTTCACTGTCTCTGCGGCCGCTTTCTATTTTTGAAAGCACTAACAGCAGCATTTAATAGGCAGGTTAAACAAGATCTCCATCGTTCTTATTGCGTCCTGTCGGTCGTCCTTTGTGAACGATGAGGAAGAAAACCTTTCGTATAACTGCTCTTACATCGCCTTAACCTCCAATGTGTTTTTATGCGTCAATCGTTGACGCACCTCAATCCACAATACCACTATCAAAAGAACCCTCTTCTATGGTGGCAACATGATTGAATCCTCCTCGGGCACACACAACACGCCGGCCGCATTGAAAGAAGCGCTGCACCTTGCGATCGACTGCCTGCCGCCGCTTTCCCGCAGCTTCGGTGAAGTCTCATCCGGACTCGTGCTTGAAGCCGTCAATCGTCTTCAGTTCAAAGGCTTTTCGCAAGACGACCAACTCGCCGCGATCCTGTGGACCTTGCCTCGCAAAGAGTCGCTTCGTCAGGCACCGAACTATCTGACAGCAGACATTGATGCCGTTTCCAACCTTTGGAAGCTCTTTGTAATGCATTTAGGCTATCAAAGTTCTTCAGACCAGCCTTCGGTGACGACCATCGGTACTGCCATTTCCGAAGCCCCTGCTCGAGCCCGTTCGATTATTTCGGTGTTCCTCACCGTCGCCAACGAACACTGCTGCCTTTCGATGAGTGCCGATATTCCGAACATCGTCTGCAAGCCGTATCTGCAAATCATGCTTGACATCGCGCAAGCACTCGAAAAGACCGCGGTCGACACGACGGCCGACGACCTGATGGATTCAGTGACGGCGGCCATTGACAAGGTGCACCTCACGGATGAACTCACACCGGAGCGCACTTGGGTTTGGTTGGTTCAGGCCCATAAGGATCTCGCTCTTCCCGTCGCCCGTGAAGTCATCTCCGGACTCAAGCGTGTGACTCGCAAGCAGTGGCTGATAAAGGGAGAACTACCCAACGGCACGTCTCAAGAGCCAATGTTCTTTGTTCGCAACGAACACGGACGAGAAGGAAACGAAGGCGCCGTCGACCGTCTGATGGCCTCTCTTGCCGCGCGCTTCGGAAAGCTTTGCACCATACGCAAAGTTCGGTACTCGGAAAAGCTCTCCGAAGTCCAGTGGAGCCGACAGGCCGTCTCGTCCTGGATGACCGGCATGGCCTATCAGGCTGCGCGCGAACGCCTTCTCACGAGCACCCGAGCCGATCCGCTCGAAGCGATTGTCGACATCGACGACCTCTCTACCGCCAACGATCAGCTCAAGACATTCGAACAACTTCAGAAACTACTTCGAGAATAAAAAATGACTGCCTATTCCTTTGCCGACCTCCGCATCAAGTCGATGCAAATCAAGGGCGAACGCCCCGTCATCGTGATTCTTTCGGGCGCCGGACTTTCGGCCGAAAGCGGCATTCCCACCTACCGCAATGCCGACAACAACTGGAATCGCACCGATAGCATGGACTCCGTCGACATGAAGCACCGCCCTCAGCTCGTGTTCGATTCGATCAACCGCCGTATTGAAGCCTACGATCAGGCCAAACCCAATGCCGCGCACCTTTCGATCGCCAAATTCAAAAAGAAGTGGCGCAACAAGGCCGACATCATCCACATCACGCAAAACATCGACACGCTGTGCGAAGAAGCGGGCGACGCGGGTGTCTTTCACCTGCACGGATCGTTTCTGACCAGCCGTTGCACGGAATGCGGAGCGACCTTCCCTCGCCTGGGACTCTATAAGGAAGGCAACGTGTGCCCTGCCTGCAAAGCGTCCGGCTGGTCCGTTCGTACCGACGTGGTCCTTTTCGGTGAGCGTCCGCACGGTCTCGATTGGATTCCGGGCGTACTTCGCCGAGCCGATGTGTTTGTGGCCTTCGGGACTTCCGGCATGGTCTATCCGGCTGCAGGCTTTGTGACCGAAGCTCGCCGGCGCAATTGCCGCACCCGCCTTCTCATCGCCAAGGACGCACCTTTGGACGGTTTTCAGCCGCTGTCAACCGAAAACGATTCCGTGGGGCACTTCACCAAGTTTGTGCGAGGCAACGCAACGACAGTTCTGCCCGCCGTGCTTGAAACTCTCGGCAATTGGATCGAGAAGGTCACGCAAGCTCAAGCAACGGAAACGGTTGCAACCGCTGCCCGCGACAACGAGCAGCCGGACGGTTCCGCTTCCTGACAACCGGACAAGCGGGAGGCCCAACATGCCCAGACGCATTGACAATTTCACAAGCTATTTTCACCGCAAACAGCGTGACCTCTATTTCGTGACGTTCACACAGGCCACGAAAGACCCGATGGGATTTCCGGCAGTCCGGGATTGTGAAGCCATTGACGGTCGCCGTGAGCTTCTGGACTGGCTTCGAGAGAAGCTACCATCCACCGACGTGGGCCCGATTCTCCCGTTCGACTCGGACAGCGGCTTCATCGCGATGCCATACGACGGCTCGATCTATGTGGACTTCACGCCCGAAGACCTGGAGAAATTCGAAAGCCGTTGGGAGACGCCCGACGGCAAATCGATCGATTCGCGTTGGCAGTGCTACCTCTACACGCTTGAGGAATACAAGGAAAAGCACGGCGGCCGCATTCCGGCTCCGGAAGAATATTTTGACTGAAACACAACACCATGCCAAAACGTTCCGACAAGACATTAACCACGAAGCAAACCAAAGCACAGGAGCTTCTTGAGTCCGTTTCCGCACTTCTGACCGACACGAAATCCGACTCGGCCGGAATCGTTGAGCGTGTTAACGTCGCCTTCTCGCCGCTGTCGTTTTTCAATCCGACTCCCAAGTCCGTAGCGTCCGTGATCGCGTTTCTGCTCGATCCCCAAGCCTCGCACGGTCAGTCGACGCTTTTTCTAAGCGCATTCTGCGAGGATCTCACTCGACACCTTGAAGTCGCGGGCCTTGCCCGTTCCATCAAAGTTCCGCCGCTTACAGACAAAGCATCGGTTCACCTTGCCGAAACATCGAAGACTCACGACGTTGAACCTCAAGCCTTAACCAACGGGCTTGTCATCGTACGCTGTGCTCCGGCGGATACGGTGGTTACGGCTGGCACAAATGATTCGAGTGCCTCCCTGGACATCAAGCTGCAGCGTGGAAAAACCGTTTTGATTGCGGACTTAGGCGACTCGGATTGTGCGTTGCGTACGAACGGCGAAGACGCAGCCATCGTTCGGTATTCGATCGTTGATTTTGCCGACATGTTGCTGCAGACCGACGAGCAGATCAACGTTCCTGACGTGCGCTGGTTCGTCAAAGCCTTCGCTCGATACCTGCTCACCAACGGTGCCGACACGCAGGCCGGCCACAAACGCAAGCTCTATGCGCTTTTGCAGTCTTCTGAAAACGTACAGGCGGCAGCCTGCATTTCAGAGGTCTACGCCGACTTGGTTGAGCGTAACTGGCAGCGATTCGTGCGCGCGGTGACGGATGCTTGCCGCGAGCGCTACAAGTTTGAGGTTGACTGCGACACGCATTTCGTGTCCCCGGAGAATCCTGAAAAATTCGCCTTGCGCTTTCTTTTCACGACCTCCGAAAAATGGTGTCTTTCCTTTGCCTGCCGGCCCAACAACCGCAGCAAGGCAGAAGGCTTCTGCTGGGGCGTGTGCCTAACCAACGGAGGTTTCTTTGCCGACGAGCCAGAACTCGCGGAAAGCTTGTCCGACATGATGAAAACGCTTTTTGGCTACGGAGATCATCGATGTTCCGGTCACTGGGCGTGGGTGCGTGAAGGTAAAAAGGACGAGACGATCGACTGTAAAGCCGATGTGCCGTACAGTCTGGAAGATCCATATTGGTTCTCGATGCTCAATCGCGGCGACTTTGAGCCGTTGATGGAATGCCTGTTTGCCAAGCTTGATGCGATTCTGAAGTATTGCGAGATTAAGGACTGACCGGCACGGCACAATCCGCCTTGTGCTTCAGTCCGGCTGTCTTTGACACCGTCCTATCCACTCGGAAGCAGCGCACAACATCAGCCCGCACATCGCTCTCAAGAATCGGCGGCAAACTCAAAAATACGCCTATTGTTTGCCGCTGGCTTCTGTCAACAGCCACTTCCAAACAGGCACAACCTCGATAGTCCGGCCATTGGATTCGATCGTGCGTTCCTCTTCCATTGTGACAATGATGCACCTCTTCACAGGCAGTTCTTTCGAAAGCTTCTCCAGAGCATCAACTTCTCGTTCCAGGGTCTTCGGATCCGTTGCGAGCTTAACGCAGACCTGAATGGCTGTTTCCTCGTCGGGCAGATAAAAATCAACCTCAACGTCGCGTCGATAGAAAAAGACTCGGTCGTTAAAGCCGTATCGTCTGAGCAAATGCAACGCAACCAGATTTTCCAATTGATCAGCCTTGGGATCAGTCTTGAGCAAACGAATGAAGCCATTGTCTACAAAGTAATATTTCCGGCTGCTTTCTCGTTCCTGCAACTTACCGACGATGTTGGAGATCGGCAGCACCAGGCACGCTTCGCAAGCGTATTGCATATAGCTTATGCAGGTGTTTTTAGCAAGCTTCACGCCGGTTGACTGAATTACATTTGTCAACCTCGTGAACGAAACCGGTTGTCCAATGCTTTCAGCCACTTTCTTTAGAAGGATACGCAATGGCAATGCGTTCGTCACCTTGTTTCGGACAATGATGTCGCCCAGATATATTTTTTGGAATATGCTGTTTATATACTCAAGCTTGTTCGAAAATTGCAAACACTCAGGCAAGCCGCCGTATTCAAAAAATTCAGCGAATTCACGCAAAATTCGGGCCTTGCCTGTCGTCGAAGACCAAACATCCTTGCGAACTGCGACGCCCTTTGCTTTCAAATACTCGGAAAAGTTCAGCGGAAAAACGTTGACAGTCAAGAATCGGCCGCCCAGTGCTGCAGCAATCTGGATGCTCAGCATCTTTGCGTTGGAACCGGTAATGTAGATCTCGGCCTGGGCGTCAGCCATACGGCGCGCGAACTTCTCCCAACCATCAATCAGCTGTACCTCGTCAAGGAACAAAGCCGGCAAAGAGTCTTTGCCGGACAGCTCGGCCTGAACTTCAAGGAGTTTGTTGAAATCAGCTACATCGAAGCCCATCAAGCGTTCGTCTTCAAAATTGACGTACAGAACCTTGTCCCAACTATGACCTGATGCCAACAAACTCTGGATTTTTGAAAACAGCAAATAGGACTTACCTGAACGTCTCACGCCAACCAAGACGCAACGAGACAATTCGCCTATCTCGATGTCGCGAGGAAACACCTTCTTTTGAGCAACCAAGTTACGGTTGTCTGTCAGCACTTGACGGAGAATATCAGTCGTAATCATCATCGCATCCTGTTCAATGAGTTGAACAATTTTACATTGTTTTTGTTCAATCCATTGAACACTACCTTAATGATCAGTTTAGTTTAGGAAGGACTACGTTAAAGATCAACGCTGGCGTACAAGCGACAGATATGCCACAGGTTGACTGGAAGAAACCAGCCATTCTGGTACCACCTTTAGTTCACGGGCATCATGACCCACCCGCAGTAATACGGTACGTACAGAACAAGGAACCAGAACAGATAGCAGCAGGCACCGATGGCGCCGGCAATGGCGAAATACCGAAGCCTCTGATGTTTACGAAGGAACTCTTTCATAATAATCCCCGTACTCTAAAAAACTTCTCGCGGCTCTCTTACTTCAGAAACGGGGACCGTTCATTTTGGTAATAGTCTCGACAGACTGATACAGCGTCACAAAATCGTCAAATCGTTTGAAAGACAAAAATGAAGGCGCTCTCCGGAGCCGCGTAAAACCGCGAATCTCAAAAGAGCGCCTTGGGCAGGCAGCTGTTTGACCAGTCGCCTTATCTGCGTTGCGACTACTCAGACGAAAAACCGCATCAAGATCATACCGATGAAGGCCATCAACAGACTGTTGAGCATCAACAGCGGCCAGTACTTCTTGGGAACATCCGCCACGCCGAGGAGTCGACCCATGTACTGAATCTGAGAGGCCATCAGGATCAAAGCGGGTGCCAGAATCGTGACGTCGTGACCGTTGAGAACGCCGCTCGAAGCCAGGCTCGCCGCGACACCGACGCCTGCCCCGCACGACATCCAGGTGGCGAGCAGCACGGTGATGGCCTGACCGGGCAAATCAAAAATGCCCATGATCCCGCCGCAGGTGCGTCCTAGAAAATCCATCACGCCCCACAACTGCAGAATGTAGGTGAGCACAAAGGCCATCACCACATTCGGAAGCAGGCTGTAAAGCCCGATGTTGAGTCCCTTCTTGAGGCCGACGATAAAGATGTCGAAGGGATTGTTCGAGGTGGTCTTGGCGGCTTCGTTACTCATTTTCGAAATCCTTCTTATAAACGGTGCTCAGAACAAAGCGGGTGAACATGCCGCCCACGAACTTCAGAACAAAGATGATGAGCATCGGAATCCACACCGGACACACGAAAAGGAAAAACAGCGCGGAGACAATGGCGTAGTAGTTGTTGACGCATCCGGCTCCCGCGTACTGCCAGGCAGACATGGTCACCAGTCCTTTTTTGCTGAGTTTGCCGCTGTCATACATGCCGCGGGTAAGAGCTGCGCCGCCGTCCGTACTCTGCAGATCGGTGATCATGGCAAGGGCCGTAAAGCCGGGCAGCCCCAACAGAGGCTTTAAAAGCGGCGTCAGAAGAACCTGAGCGGCACGCAGGGCTCCGTAGTGCGCCAGCACTTCGATGAGTCCCATGGCAAGCATCACGCTGGGAATAAGGGACAATGCAAAGAGAAAAGCGGCACGAGCCGACAAGCCGCCCGAACCGATGTAGTTGCTCTTGGAGTCGCCGATCACACCGAACTTGCCGATCAGAGTCGTAAAGTCAAAGGCGCTCAGCCACTTGCGGGCTTCAGGCATTTGATAGAAGACGCCGGAAAAGATGACGATGGCAAAGATCAAAGCGATATACGCTCCGATGCCGACTTTCTTTTCCTCTTGCAATTGAGGAGAGGGTTTGTTGTCCATGATTTTCCTTTGGGGTGGTTTGTTACCTTAACGAATCCTAGAACAGCGCCTTAGTTGCGTAGGACAAAATCAACCAAGCTTTGAGCAAACCCATATTTCGCTAGGTGCTCTGCCCTACTGACAAATCAGTAAGCGGCGCTAGGCTTATCATCCGGAAACTATAGTGTCATGCCTGCGCAAGGCAACACCATCAAATAAGGATCGAACATGAGCAAAATGGACGTCGTCGAAATCTGGAAAGAATTGCACCGTATGCCCGAACCGGGAATGAAGGAATTCAAAACCGGGGACTTCCTGGCAGATGCACTCGAAAAACTGGGCTATGAGGTCACCCGAGGCGTGGGAAAAACCGGTGTCGTTGGTGTTGTCCGCGGCAATGAACCCGGACCCGTTGTGATGCTGCGCGCCGACATGGATGCGCTTCCCTTCAAGAACGAAGACGGCAGCATTGAGTATGTTCATGCGTGCGGTCATGACTCCCACAGCGCCATGGTTCTGACGGCGGCCGCCGAACTTGTGGACAAAGTCAAAAAAGGCACGCTCAAGATCCTGTTTCAGCCGGCCGAAGAAACGCTCGAAGGGGCCCTTGCCGTGATGAAGGACGGCGTCATAGACGACGTGGACATTGCGCTGGGCCTTCATGTGCGGCCCGTTCAGGACATTCCGGCCGGCACATGCTGCGCGGCGGTGCGGCATTCGGCGAGCACATTCCTCTGCGTGGAGATCGAAGGCAAGTCGGCTCACGCTGCACGTCCCCACCTGGGCGTCAACTGTGCGGAAGCCGCCGCACTCATCACCAATGCGATCTGCGCGATCAAGATGAATCCAGCCCTGACTTGGTCGTGCAAAGTCACCTCGATTTCGGCTGTGTCGTCGGCCTCCAACATCATTCCCGATCGCGGCGAACTTGTCCTGGACGTGCGGGCTCAGACCAACGAACTGATGGACGAACTTCTCGAGAAAGTACGGCGAGCGATCGAAGGCACAGCGTCAAGCATCGGAGCCAAAGCGACGATCAAATTCCCGGGCGGCGTTATTCCGGCAGCCATCTACGACGAAGATCTCGTCGCCGAGGTGGCGCAAACCATCAGGGAAGAGCTCGGAGCGGACAAATTGGCTCCCGACTGCGGTGGCGGCGGAGAAGACTTCCATTACTTCAAGCAGGCCAAGCCTAATATGAAAGCGGCGTACTTCGGGCTCGGAGCCGGCTGCACGCCGGGACTGCACGCCCGCAACATGACGTTTGACACCGCGCAACTTTCCAAGGGCGTCAAAGTGCTCGTCGCAATGGCGCTCAAGAAACTGGGTTGACATAACAATGGCTCGCCGGGTGTCTGACAAGATTACCCGGCGATTCACGCCTGCTCTTTTAGTTTCGCTGCTGCAACCTGAAAAAGAGATGTCTTTCGCGTTTGCGGCTGCAAACTTAATGGCCCTGCTCCGACATCACTTGAGATGGCTTTATCTCACACCTGCGCAAAAAACCGTGCGTTCATTGTTGAGTGCAAAACTGGAAAAGACACTCGAAATCAATGAAGCAACCGAAATCGCCTCGTACAAACTACCGCATCGGCGAGTTTGCCGAATACATGGGTGTTACACCCGACTTTTTGAAGCACTATGAAGAGTGCGGCCTGCTCGACGTACACCATCGGGAGAACGGCTACCGCTATTTCAACTTCGATCGGTGTTCCCGAATTCTTGAATACATGCGTCTGCGCAAATACGGCGTGACCGTCAAGGAAATGCGCTCGATGCTCATGGCCGATGCTGACGAAGCGTTGCTGCTTTTGGATAAAAAAGTCAAGGAGTTGAGCAAGCAGGCTGATCGTATCTCAGCCGTTCTCGATGAACACAAACGTGTCCATGCCTGGCAGCAAAAACGACGCATCAAGCCCGTCGATTGGGAAGCTCGGGAAGTCGAAGCACACTATTGTTCTCCGGTGGTTCCTGATATCCGAAGCATTCTCCTGTGCTTCGCGGATCCGGAGAATTCTCAAGCTGCGTGTTGCACCCAGGTCAAGAGTAATGGGAAAGATCTTAATTTGTGAGCCGATCCGGGCGGGAGGTAACTTTCGGGTTAACCCCAGGCAAACATTTGCCTGCTGTAATAAGGACGAAAAAAAAATGCAGTGTTGCTCATGTCTGAAGTTCAAGCTGCTAACAAAAAGCAATTTTGAACAACAAGGGCGCAAGCAAAGAGATACCGCACTAGCTGACCGATAAAGAAAAGCCGCCTACACCAGTCCTTTTTCTTTAAGCAACATCATTCGCGCAATCAACTGCGCCGTACTGCCGACGCCGAGCTTCTCACAGGCCGACGCGCGATGAAACTTTACAGTACGTTCCGCGATAGACAATTTGGCAGCAATCGCTTTGTTGGATAGGCCTTGCACAACGAGCTGCGCCACCTCACGCTCTCTTTCGGTCAGCGAACGAGCGTCGCTTTCCAGAGCATTGTTCTGAAGTTCAGACAGTCTCCGCTTGCAATCCTCTCGACACCAATGCAAAACGGCTTCTTTCAATCGATCCGGAACCACCGGCTTGAGCATGAAGTCAACTGCACCGTCCTTCATCGTCTGCACAGCCATATCAACGTCACCGTGTCCTGTCACAAAGATGACCGGCAAGGTCACGCCGAGTCTTCTCATTTCTGCGTGAAGCTCCAATCCGCTCATCTGCGGCATGCGAACGTCCAGAACAAGGCAACCTGCCGCATCGTTCTGATCGTCAAGAAAGGCTCGAGCCTGTTGATAACACTTAACTTGCCAACCGACCGCACCCAGCATGAAACGGTAAGAGTTAAGCATCGTTTCGTCATCATCAACAATGCGAACCAAACAAGCCGCTTTAACCCGGGTTTCCGGCAAATCGTCAATTTTGGTGTGTCTATTCGTCATTTTTTTATGCTTTCGGCAAAACCATCACGGCCTTCAAACCAAAAGGCTGATTGCGCTCGATTCTCAGTCTGCCGCCGCAACCTTCCATAATGCGGGCCGATATGGCAAGGCCGACGCCCAAACCGGTGGACTTGCTGCTCGTTTTCGGTGAAAACAGATCCTGAAACATAGAAACGTCAACCGTGGGCCCATTGTCGGAGACGGCCAGCTCCCACATCGAGCCGTTACTTTCGAGTTTGACGTCAATTTGCGGATCTGTCGTGTGGCGGGTCGCTTCAGAAGCGTTCTTGAAAAGATTCAAAATGACAAGAGAAAGTTCCACCGCATCGACCTGTACATAGGCATTGGGCGAAATATTCACGTTGATTGTCGGGGGCGACTTGGCCAACAGACGAAAATCTCTGACGGCGTCACTGACAACTTTGAGCAATTGCCGTTTTTCAATTTGTTTGCCTGCCCCGCTCTTGGCGTACCCGCGAACTCGTTCGATGATAGCGCTCGCCCGCTGTGTCTGCCCGATGATCTCATCAGCGGCAATGCCGATCAACTCCATCGTATCGGACTTTTGTCCGGCCTCTCCGGCAGAGCTCGGTTTGCCGTGTTCGGTCTCGCCCTTGGTAATCGTCCGAATTCCGTCTGCGAAATTAGCGATCGCTCCAAGCGGCTGTTTGAGTTCATGCGCCACCATGTTGGAAAGCATGCCGACCAAACTGGCCTTTTCAAGAGCCTGAAGTCGGGATTGAGTCTGCAACACTTCGTTTTGCGCGGCTTCCCGTTGCTGCATGGCCGCTCGCAGACTTGCAGTCTTTCGCCGCACTTCTAAAGTCACAAAAACCGCATGCCATATGCCTAAAAAAAGCAGTCCGAGCGCCACGAGGGCCACCCATCGGTATTCCTGCCAAAAGCGCTTGAACGTCCACTCTCGCAAGTAGCTGTAGTGACCGATTTTCAGATCCTTGAAAAGAAGGTCAATCCTTGTGAAGTCGCTTGCGATGCTCCAATACATCTCTGAGTCTTCCGGCATTGAAAACAAAGCTGCCGAAGCCTTTCGGCTCAATTCCGGCAAAGCTTCGGTCGTTGCGGCAAACACCCAATCAGGGTACAGCGCGGTGGAAGTCAGACAACGCAAACGAGGTTCCGTCTTTGCCCCGATAACACGAAAGTCTTCCCGGCCAACAAGTCCTTTGAGCACCATTTCCTCGAGCAGACAGGCACGCACCATACCAATATCGGCCCTTCCCTGCTTCATCACGTCAAAGACGCTCTGCATGGGATATCCGGTAAAAGTAGTCGAGCCAATGAATGTTTCAGGTTCATATCCCCGAGCATTCAGTTCTCCGAGATGAACACGGTATCCGCCGAATGCATTGGGCGCAACGGCCACCGCCGTTTTACCCTTCATATCTTCGAACGTGCGAATAGTCGTATTTTCACTGCGGACAAAAAAGATGCCGCCCATACTGAAATTGGGATCATCGGCTTCGCGAATTTTCCGCGTAGCCAGATGACGGGCGAGACCCTGAGTCTGCATATGCGAGAAAGTGCCCGCATTGGAGATGAAAAAATCAAGCTGTTTGCGCCGAACGGCCTCCGGCAGCGTGTCAAGATCGTAATACGAAAGTTCAACATTCCGCCCCCAGGCTCTTTTCAAAGCCTGAACCGTCTCGGAGAAAACTTCTGTGCTAGACAATTCACCGATTGTGCTCAGAATACCCAGTCTCACCGGGCCTTCTGTGGCCAACCGACGGTCGAGACTCGACACATCGGACGATGCAGCTGACGGATTGTGCACCGCCAGCATCGTCATCAGCACAACATTACAAATCCATCTGGGCATGATCGCAACCACCGAAAAACAACCTGCCGTCACAGACATCATAACGGCAGGTCGTCAGTTGGAGATTCCGGTGCTTTAAGCCGTTACTCGAACGTGTTTGCGAAGAAAGTCGTCTATCACGGTTTCGAGCAGAGTTACCAACGCCATCGCAACATCGTTGTCAGGTTGCTTTGCAGCGAGCTCGGCTCTCACCCAAGAAACCCAGGAGAGATGCCGCTCAGCAAAGGAAACCGCGGCGTCAGCGTGACCGGGCGCGGCAAGAAGACGCGCCCAGAAAGCCAGCAGCACACCGAGATGATCGGCCGGCTCATGCAATGCCGCTTCGGGAGCAAGGCCGAAATCGCCCATCACCTGCAAGACCTCATCGCGCGGCTCCTGCATCACCAGTCCCGTCACCGCCACGCTTTGATGCGGCGTCACGGAACCTTCGCCGACACAAAACGCACGTGTCCAGCAGCGAGCCTGCTCCTCAATCGAGCTTTCCCGCAATACATGTGCTGCCTGACAAGCTGCCTTGGCCACGGTTTCAGGCCCTTCAGACAACGTCTGCATCATTGCGGTAAGACTCGAGCAAATCGAGTCATCCGCACCTTTGAGCAGCCAGTCAGAAAAAGTAAGCGCCGCAAGGGCCGTCACACGATCGGAAAGATGTTCGGTCACTTGTGTTTCACTCCTTACTTCACAAAGGTCTTCCGAGCCTCATACAGCACATTGGGCTTTGTCTGTTCAACAAGTTTGCGCGGCACGCCCACGGCATCGAACGTTGCATTGGGATGCAGCTTTTTGAGTTCCTCAATCGGCCCGCATTCCAGTGCGCGACCGGGACAGGATGCCACGCAGGCGGGCTTAAGTCCGACACGCAGGCGATCGACGCACATGTCGCACTTGGTCATGTGAGGATGCTCGGGCGTACCCATCTGTGTTTTTTCCAACGCCTCGAAGTATTGCGGCGCACCCCAGGGGCAGGCCTTCGCACATGCTCCGCAACCGATGCACTTGGCGCTGTCGACAATGACCGCACCGAATTCCTTTTCCTTGGAAATCGCCTTGACGGGACAAACCTTTACGCAGGCCGGATCATTGCAATGGTTGCATGACATAGAAAGCGGCACTACCTCGACGTCCGGAGCTCGTTTTCCAAACTCAAAGAATGTCACGCGACGCCAGTTTTCCTTCATGTCGAAACGCCGCAAAAAAGCATAGTTCGATGCTTTATCGGATGTTCCGGCTTTCCAGTCCCTCGGCGTTTCCAAACTCTTTAAAGAATTGTCCGTCAGACCGTTTAGCTTGGCGTCGCCGCGACGTCCCTCGTTCCACTCTTTGCAGGCAACCGTACATGTGGCGCAGCCCAAGCATCGCTTCTGGTTAAAGTAAAAACCCCACTGTGTCATTTTCGTATTCCTCGACGTATTCGTTGATGATCTGCTTGAGCCGTTAGGCGGGCAATGTTGCACTCACTTCACACACACAACCGCCGGCGGCAAAGCCGCCCGACTTCGATGTCTGCAGATGCAGGTAGGGGTCGCTCGCACCGATGTCTCGGTCGATCGTCAGCGTATTGACGGCCCCGCCCACGTCAACGGGCACACGATGGCAAACGGCCTTGCCCGTACCGGCTGCGTCAAAGTAGGCGTCAAAGAATTCGGTTTGACTCGGCTGATACCAGGCGCCTTCACCGATCGATACGACTCCGGGCAATTGACGTACGGTGACTTTGGCCGGAAGTTTGATGCAACCGGCTTCGGTGTAGACATAAACGTCGGCTCCGTCCTTGATACCGCGCGCTGCGGCGTCGTCAGGATGCATGGTCACGGCGTGCGGGAAAACGTCCTGGATCATCGTCGTGTTGTCAAAGGACGAATGCGAACGATTGGGCATATGCGGCGTCGTGTACTGCAGCGTATAGCGACGACCCGAAGCATGAGGCGTTTTCTCGAGAATGTCTTCGTAGCCGTCGGCCGGGCGCACGTACTGGGCACGAGCCACCCCGGCCTGAACGCGACCGCGCTGCGCAAGCCAGGGGGAATAGAAATTGATGCGGCCGGTATCCGTCGGGAATTCTCCGGGCGCGAATTTGGCCGCTGCGATCACGCTCTTTTCGGGCGGAACGGGCAGCTGCAGGTTGGCCTTTTCAAGCATCTCCTCAAACGTGGGAAGCTTCATGTCGGGATCGACCGACTTGTAGGCTTCAGGCAACTTCGTACCCTGCCACTGAATGCGCATCACATCATGGTCCGTCATGCCGTGGCGTCCCCAATCCAGGCCGAGTCGCTCAGCGATCATCTCGTTGATGGCAACGTCGCTCTTGGCTTCGTACATGGGATTGACAACGGCGTTGACCACGTTCATGTCGGTCTTGACACGACTGCCCGTAAAGAAGCTCTCTTCGAGGTGCGTCACCACCGGAAGGACCAGATCGGAATAACGCGCCGTCGTACTCATGAAGCGTTCGTAGCTTACGACATAGTCGAGTTTTTTCCAGGCAAGAATCTTGGGATTGATGGAAGAGCGCTGATTAAACGGGTCGGCTGAACCGCCGCCGCGCCAAACCATATCAATTTCAATCTTGGCGTCGGGTCCCAGATCAATACCGTTGATGCCGAGCACGTCGGCTCGAATTTGTTCGGGCGTACGCGAATCGCGGCCTGTCAGCAACACTTTGCTTTGCATGTACTGAGAAAACAGCAATGCGCTGTGTTTTTTCCCCTTGCACATGGCGGGCGCTTTGCCGAGCTTGACCGCCATACCGTCGACGGGAGCCAAAGCGCCGATGCCGCCGCCTCGAACCGTTGCGTTGCCGGTCATAGCCGCCAGACACAGTAGCAGCCAAACATGGTACATGCCGTTGCCGGTACGTTGTGCACCGCCGCAAGTCCATGTCGAATGCAGACAAGCGGGCTTGGTCTTGGCATAAGTCACAGCCAGAGCCTCAATGGTTTCGGCCTGTACACCCGACAGGAGAGAGGCCCAGCGCAACACGCCCTCTTCCCCGCCGTGTTCGCGATTGAGTTCATCGAGATACTCCACAAACGACTGACCTTTAGGCGTCGTAAACGTGGTTCCTTTCCAGGGCTTGCCCGTGATCGGATCTTTCGCAGGAGAATGACTGACAACCGTGTCGCCCGGGAAAAAGCCGAAGCAATACTTGCGGATGTACGCTTCATCGTGCAGACCGCGCCGATAAATCGTATTGGCCATGGCTGCCAAAATGGCACTGTCAGTCCCGGGACGCGGTGCAATCCACGGCGTAATGCCCGGGGCTCCCGTTGCCATGGCGCCTACCGTGCCCGTGTAGCGCGGATCAACCACCACGATCGGAATGCCCTTTTCTCTGGCCTTGGTCATGATGAAAGGCAGATGCGGCGACGTTGTTTGCGGGTCGGCACCCCAAACGATGATGAACTTGGAATTGAGCATGTCAATTGACGGATGCCCGTTGACGCCCTTACCGAGTGCGTTAAATAGCGCATCCATTTCGTTGCCGGCCGAGTGATGGCCCCAGCACGAAACGTACGGGCCGAGGAAAGCAAGCGGCGTGCTGCCAACCTCCCAGATGGGGATGTAGCCCAATTCCTTCTGGCGAGCTCTCGCCTTTTCGATATGCTCGCATGCACGGTCAATAGCTTCATCCCAGGAAATGCGCTTGAAGCCCGCAAGATTGCCGCGTTCGATCGTTTGAAGAAGCGGATACTTCAGACGGTCGGGAGCGTACAGGCGTTTACGTTCGGCATAACCCTTCATGCAGGCGCGACGCTGCATCTTACCGATCGATTCGTCCGTCTTGGCCGCTTCGCAACGCGGAACGTCACCGGCCGAGGTCAACGCAAGCAGTCTTCCGTTTTTGACATGGGCCTTTAACATGCACTGCCCGTGGCAATGGATTTCGTGATAGGTGTTGACGACTTTGACGCTTTTGTCGAGCGTTTCAGCAGGCTTGGCTCCGAGAACATCCAAATCGGTTTTGGCAAGAGCCTGTGTCCAACTGGACAAAGATGAGACGGCCGCCGCAGCGGACGTCATCTTAAGAAACTGACGACGTGTGGAGGGAAGAGCGCAACGGCTCTGTTGTTCGGATTTGCTCATGCGATTCTCCTGTTTTGGGGCAGAGAAGCTGCCGAGACCTTCTTGTTTTTGTGAGTACTCGGCTCCATGGTTTCATCTTGGCCTGCCGGAGTAATTCCGACAACTGTCCCAAAGTGCAGTTATTCCTTTTCGGAATAGCGAATCCGCTAAAACGTTGTCGCCCGTCCCCTAAACTTAATGCGCGTCGGTAAGAGACATGCGAGCAAACGTTCGGCGCGCTGCGTCATGCCCTTCAGTCTGCGCCCAGCATTCAATCAAATATTGTTCCAAGCGGCGAATATGCGTGTTGTGCCCTGTGTGAGGATGTTTTAAAAGCCAAACCGGACGCGCCGCGATCCGCCAGTTCTCCAGAACAAGTTCCAATTTGCCGGTTTTGAGATGCGAGCTGATTTGCCACAACGGTACGCCGACCGCGTAACCGGCACCGGCCAGGGCAGCAGCAGCAAGCGCTCCGGCGTTATTCACCCTCATCGTCTGCTCCACCCAGATAGCCACGCTCTCATCTTTGCCGAGCATCAGCGTTCGTCCGCTCGAAGCCGAAATTGAGCTCGTTTCATCGCAGAGGCGCTGCCACTCATTGTTATCTCCCGGAACTTCCATTATCTGTATTCTGACTGCTATACGCCTTGCTTGTCCGATTCCGGCGCAATTAATCCGTCCGGCCCTTCGTTTGTGAAGAGTTCAAGCGCGATCGACTCCACGCGTTTGTCAAACGGAAAACAATCGTCCCAATCGCGCATGATGCCGAGCTCGCCGCGCAGCATTTCTCGGATTTCGTCGTCCGTCAGATGTTGGGCAGAATTCCGACTCAACAGATTGCTGCGGATGATGAACGACTTATCTGTCTTGAGCTCGTCCACAACGGCTTTGGGCAAATCTCGGCGTTCGGAGAGTTCGCGGCGAACATCAAACGACTTGCTTTGCGCAAGCCGCGTGAGCAATTCCTCCTGAATACCTTGCTCGTTCCAATACGCCAGAGACGAGTGAACCGATACCGGCAGCCAGAAAATCGGCTCGTTGGGATCAATTTCGGGTGCATTGGTTCCGTTGTCAACTTTGACAAAACCGATGGCGAATACGTACTCGCCGATGCGTCCGTACGGGTTCGTGCAGGAAAGATTCTCTCGGCGACGCAGATGGGCCGTCTTCGGTGCAACGAAGTCGTTTTCTTCGATTCTTATCCGCAGCTCCTCGAGCGTCTCCCTCAGATCTCCATCGGGATCGTTGGCAAACGCTTCGACAAAAGTCTTGAGCTTGTCAATGACTCCGGCCTCAATCATGTCCTCCGAGAAACCGCTGAAGTGCACAAGGTTTTGGAACAACTGAGACTTGATCGCCTCATCGCGCTTGACGAAGGCGATGAGCTCTTCAACATTGAGCTTGAAAAGGTTCTCAGGATTCTTTGCAAGCACGTTGCAGACATCGAACCCGTGATCTTTGGCAAGCAGTCGCACGGCTTCTTCGGAAAGACCGTGACCGGCAGCGGCAATCTCGCGCATCCAGACGTCGGTGTGTCGAGCCAGGCGATCAAAGAATGCGGATGCCTCTTTGACAACGATTGAGGCCGCGTTCTTGTTTTGCACTCGTGACATCAGACTGCCGGCCTTTTCGGTCTTGAGCGGGCAGATGAAGAAGTCCTCGAGCGTATCGAGCGAAAGTTTCCCCTCTTTTCTGCGGCCGCCGAACAGTGCAAGCAAAGACACCGACTCGAGCTTGTCCGCTAGCTCGTAGAAGTTATGGTGTCGGACTTTGCGAAGCATGAATTCACGCGGGAAAAATCCCATTTTTGACTCCTTGCTGCCGATCGTTTGGCAGCCAAAGTTCGTTTTGCGGTTACCTTCAGGACTCCGGGGCAGATGGACTGAACTGCTGATATCCCCTGAAGATCGCCAAGGACCGCTGGCCCAGGCGTTCGGCCTCCTGCAATCCCCAAGTCATAAAGTCGGCCGCCGCCTGTCTGTCAGCCGGCACGACCGGCGTTTCGGCAATGCGGGCAAGACACACCAAGAGATCTCGCATTCTCCCGGCGTAGAACTCCTCGAGCGGATAAAGACTCGTCGGCTTGAAATGCTTCAGGTCTCTGGCGCAATCGAGCCAGTCGGAAACCAACTCGGCCAGTTTCGGATACCGATCGGGAATCTCCTGCAATTGCTCTTTGCTGTTGGCCATGAGCCAGCCGCGTTGCCCGCCTCGAAGCGTGACGTGAAACGCACCGCGATAGGAGTCGTTTTCTTCGTCGCAAAAGACGTAGCTTCGCCATATGTCCTTTCTGAAGCCCCCGGTACGAACGGGCGTGGAGAAGACGTCGAAGCCTGAGGGCGAGCATTGTTTTCGGCAGTATTCGTGCATGATCGAAAGTGCCTTGTTGACCATGAAGTCAGTACACGACGCAAAGTCGCGAATCGACTGTGCAACCGGTTCGGGATCAGACGTTTCTCGGCACTTGAGCAAATCTTGAATGCCTTCGGAGCAATGACAGACGGCGTTGAGCAACGAAAACGGATTGCCGCACTTGTCCGCTTTGAAGGTTTTGACGCATCCCCAATAATCGTCGCGGTCTTCGTCCTCGTCACTATCCCACAGGCAGGCGGCTCGGTTTAAGTCGCAATAGTCAAGAGCTTCGTAGAGCTCAAGCGCCTGCTTTTGCTTGTCATACGGGAAACGAACCAGCACGTCGTGCTCTTGGTCTCCTTTCCTGCAATAGAGAACCAGATAGAAATCGGTACGCGGTTTCCCATCCGCAGTGATAACCGGATATTCCGCTTCAACACGATCGAGCGTAACCGTGATGCCGTGCAGGTCGAATTGGCGCTCACGGAAGTCTTCAGCTTTGAGGTTTAACCCTTCGATGAGATGCTTCACGGGCGCGCTTTTGCAATTGAATGCATTCACTGTGTCGTCAATGTCGGTGCACGAATCCATTCGTCTTTTCCGGCCAGGCCGGCTCCTCTCTTCTCATAACCGTTCGCTTGCATGAGCTGACGGTGTTCAAACATTTCGTTGACGGAGATCGTAAGAGTGGATGCGACAGACTGCGTCGCATTGCAACGAAAAAAGCGAAAAGGGAAAACAAGTGCGCATCAGTTGATCAACGAACGCTCCATGCGTCAATCGTTGACGCACCGAGACCTATTCTGCACTTGTCGAATTTCACGAAATAAATAATGAGAAAGTGCAGTATGTCTGATCGCGCCACGTCTTTGAACCTGAACAATTCCAACATCGGGCATTCCGTCGTCAACCTTTGGATGCTGCGATTGCTGTGCAACGGTGACTTGTGGGCAAAAGTAGCCCGCAACGACATGTACTCCCACGACGCCTTGCCGAAGTTCTTCTGGGGACTCAAACTTCGTCGTCACCTGCATCTGGGAGCATTGATCCTCAACAATGAGAAGTTCTTGGGAACCGGCGCCGTCAAAGACATCAAAGCGGTTACAGACGTGGAGATGGAACTCGATGAAGATGCTGTCATTGCTCCCGAAAAGCGCATCCGATATTTGATCGAAGAAGTCTGGCCTCAATACAACTTTATCGACGGATTGATGCCTTTCCTGACGGTGCAGCCCCGTCATCCGGAGACCATCGGCGCATACTGCCGCCCTTTTCTCGGCCATCCGTTTACCGCCAAGTTGTTGGAAAACGGCATGCCGCGTGCCTTGAGCCGTGAACTGCGGTATTTGGAATCGGCCTGCTCCGACGAACTCTCCGCTTTGCCTGAAGCCTTTGCCGCCAACCTTCGTCTGCTTCAGGAGAACTTCAAGCTCTCGAATCTGGAAACCCGCATTCTCGCCTTCGTCTACTGTGCCCGTGATGTGAAGCTCGTCAACCGACTGCTGTGCGATCTGTTCGACTACGGAGAGCAAGGCATGACACTCGTCATCGATACGCTCTCTCTGGCTCTGAACGCTGATCGCGAGGACGTCAAGAAGGCCCTTGCCGCCGAAGGAAAGCTTGTTTCCATCGGTCTTCTGGATTACGGTGAATCGGGCGACGAATTTTGCGAGCAGATTGTTCCGGGTGCCGTGCTGTCTCCTTCAACCTTAAGCGTGAAACTATCCTTGTCCAAATTGCTGCAGGAGTCGTTTTTGCCGGCACCCGAACCTACCTTGAGCGTCGAACACTTTCCGCATCTGCCGATCGTGAGCCACGTTCTTCTCCCCTACCTCAAGTCTGCCGTAGCCGGCGAGCGCAAAGGCGTCAACATTCTCTTTTACGGACCTCCGGGCAGCGGCAAAACGGAACTGACGCGTGTCATTGCCAAGGAACTGGGGCTCACCGGTTACGAAGTGCAGTTCGCCGAAAAGGAAACGCGAAAGAAAGAAGAGCGTACCTCGCGACTGAAGTTCTGGAAGGCTGCGGGCAACGTCCTTTCGCAAACCAACACCAATCTTTTGGTGATCGATGAAGCCGAAGACGTCTTCAATGACTTGGGATCGTTCTTTTTCAGCGGACGCACCAACAAGGGTGAAATCAATCGCCTTCTGGAAGAAAATCCGGTCGTCACGCTTTGGACCGCCAATTCGATTCACCACATCGATCCGGCCATGCTGCGGCGCTTCAATATTGTGATTGAGGTGAAGTCACCGGGGCTTGCCTACCGGCGCGAGATGATCAGCGAAGCGTTTGACCATCGCCTCTCTAAAGCCACGACGGAGCGACTTGCTTTGACGGAAAACTTGTCGAGCGCCGTGATTCGATCGATTTCGGACCTCGTTCGTGAAACCGGCAAAACGTCCGTCGCTCCGACAGAAGACGAGATCATCGAGATGGCAGACCAGATGCTCAAGGCGCAGCACATGGGTCGTGTGGTTGACAACAATACGATGCTGCCGGAGCTCTACAAACCGCAGTTCGTCAATTCTGAGCTGGATCTCGAAAATCTGCTCGAAGGGCTGCGTGCTGCCGGCTGCGGGCGTCTTTGCATCTACGGTCCTCCGGGCACGGGTAAGTCTGCTTATGCGGCGTACGTTGCTCGGGAACTCGGCATTCCGCTGATGCGCAAAACCGGTGCGGAACTCACGAGCTGCTACGTAGGCATGACGGAAAAGCTCATTGCCGACGCTTTTGAGACGGCGCAGCGCGACGGTGCTCTGCTTTTGCTCGATGAGGTCGACTCGTTCCTTCGTGATCGCCGGGCGACTCGGTACAGCTGGGAAGTAACGGCCGTCAACGAAATGCTGGCTCAGATGGAACGCTACGGCGGTTACTTCATCGCAACCACGAATCTGAAGGACAACCTGGATCCGGCTTGCCTGCGGCGTTTTGATCTGAAGACGAAGTTTGACTATCTGCGCCCCGAACAGGCCGTGGCGATGGCCAAGGCTTATGCGGGCAAGCTTGGTTTGACTGATGGCGTCGAAGCGCTTGGCCGTGTGGCCGACTTTGGGAATCTGACGCCCGGAGACTTTGCGACCGTGGGCCGTCAGGCGGCGTTCAGGAAATTTTCCGGGGCCGAAGATTTTGTCGAGCGTTTGGCTGTCGAGTCGAACTTGAAAGCTGCAGGGATGGGAAATCCGAAGCGGTGGATTTTGTAGTGAGTGATGTTGGTTGATGCAAGTTAATCAAAGAATGCTTGAGTTTCTTGCATCAACTAACACGCATAACTGAGCAATCGCCCGGTTTACTGACAAGTGTGAGCTTTTCCTTACAGAGCCTGCTCTGCACGAATCACTATGGAACAAACAGGTCTCTGTTACGCATCAAAGACTTGCCACGAGTTCGCGACGGCTCGACTCCATTCTCCTCTCACCAACTCTGCAAGGCCGTCATGATGTCTCGGGAAGTAGAATGCTCGCACCTTGTTTCGGAAACGCCATGTCGCTTGCCTACGTTCCACTTCATTCACTACGAGTCGCTTTCGTTGCCGTTACCTGTGCGCTCGTCGGATCTTTCGTCTCCCCGGCCTCATTCGCCTGGGACCTGATGATCCTACACGCCAACGACGTACATTCGGCGGCTGCCGGCGTCAATGACCGCGGGCCCGTTTACGACGACACCAACGCAGTGGGCGGTCTTGCCCGCGTTACAGCACTCGTAAGCGACGAGAAAGCAAAAGCGAAGGCCCAAGGCAGAGCCGTGCTGGCGCTCGATGCCGGCGACTTTTGGCAGGGGACTCACTTTTTCAGAACGGGCGGCATGCCTTGGGCGCGGGAAGCCATGCGGCGAATGCCCTGGGACGCGGTGACACTCGGCAACCACGAATTTGACCTAGGATGCGAAACACTTGCCCAGTATGTGAAGGCCCTTCCCTTTCCGGTTCTCGCCGCGAATCTTGAAAAAAATCCCGCCTGCCCGCTCTCAACCGCTCCGCTTCCTGCAACCATCGTAAAGGACTTCGGCGGCGTCAAGGTCGGCATCATCGGTCTTGTCAACGATGAAGGCAAAGACATTTCCGAAGCCTGCCCTGAAACGAATTTTGCCGACCGTGCGGCGGCGCTTCGACGTGCCGCAGCGGAACTTGAAAAATCTGGCGTAACGCACATCATCGCAGTGACGCATGTGGGCTACGAAGCCGATCAGGCGCTTGCCCACGCCGTGCCTGCTATCGATGTGATCGTCGGAGGCCATACCCACAGCGTTCTCGGGGATCATCCGCATTCGGAAGGCCCCTACCCGACCGTAATTCCGCATGACGACGGTTCACAGACACTCGTGGTGCAAGCGGGTCGTTCAACGCGCTATCTCGGAAGGCTCTCTGTTTCTTTTGACGATGCGGGTCGCATCGTGCAGTTTAAGGGCGACCTCGAAGAACTCGTACCGAGCCTTCGTCGCGACGAGGCGATGCATGAATTCGTTGAAAGATCGCTTGAAGCCATTCGAGCCGATCAGAAGCGTTTCGTGGGCGTCAACACGTCGACGCTTCCCGACGGGCTCGATCCCTGTCGAGAAGGCGACTGCCTCTCGGGAATGGCAACTGCCGACGCGTTTCTCGCCTGGGGCCGGTCAAGAGGTGCGGTTGCAGCGATTTTGAACGGCGGTGCCATTCGGGCCGCCATGCCCATCGGTCCGGTCACCTACGCCGATCTTCTCGACATTCACCCGTTCGGGAACCGTATTCAATTGGCCGACGTCTCGGGCGCGGTGCTTCGGGAAGCTCTCGAACACGGCGTCTCGGAACCCGACGTGATCGGCCCGAGACTCCTGCAGACCGCGGGGCTTCGCTATCGACTGAATCCTGCTGCCCCCATAGGTCAACGCATTGAATCCGCTGAAATACTCACGGAAACAGAAACCTGGGAGCCGATTCAGCCCGAGAACATCTATCGCATTGTCACGATCTCCTATCTTCTCGGCGGAGGCGACCATTTTTCGATGCTCGGAAAACACGCCAAGATTCTGGAAACCGGCCCACTGGAAGTCGATGTTCTTGAAGCCTATCTTCATGAAAAACAGGACCGGGACAATCATCTGCCTACGCCTGTACCAGGGCGGATCATCGGGATGCCAGTCCGTTGAGGTTGGGCAGGATCAAGTGTTTCAGGTACTTTTCGCGTCGGAAGGTCACTGTATTGACCGAGAATCTTCTTTGTTCGAGGCAGACTTCTTGTAGCTCGATTGTCATTTACCTGACTTAGCAACATTGCTCTTCTTGCAACGGATCCAGCTGTTGAGCCGATAAACACATGGTCCTCAGAAGTGGAAGTTCCTCTTATTTTTGAAGCCAATTCAAAACAGGTACAGCAATCAAGGTGCACACCATCGCAAAGATGGCAACCAAACAACCGGCTCCGTCCAGATCGGAAGAGTCGCTTATTAGCTTGGTCATCAGGAAAAAACACAAACTGACTGTCACCGCCAAAAGCGCAATTCCTGCCTACCCCCATAAAAACATAATCAGAACAAAAGTGACCAGTGTCGACATACAGCCTCCTCTGCGCATTCAGAAGGCTGTGTTATAAGCCTTGATGCGTCCGACACTGTCGCACTCAGATTCAGGCAACAACCAATGGCGTTAGCAGGCAGTTCTGCTTGCAAGGTCACCGTTTCGAAGCGCTTAACTACGAGGTCGGCCAGTCGTATTTAGCAAATGAACCTATGTAGTCCGCCCAGAATTTCGTCATATCTTCCGTGCAAAGACTATCGAACAACCTCTCCTGATCCGTTGCACCGGCCTTGGCAAATATCGATAGCCACAGCAACTTGGCCGTTGGATTGCTTCCGAGCTGCCGAGGGGCACTCTTATCCGATGTCGACTTGTTGCCGTTTGAAATGTTTTCCGAAGTGTTGATGAGCGCCAGATTGCCGAAGTGGTGCAGTTCGTTCCTGCCTACCAAATCCTCCGTATCCTGTGCGATCCAATGTTCAATCTGTGAACGCGACACGATGCGCATCTTATCGGGTTGGTCCTTTCTGTAAACTTTAGACTCGAAGTCCTCGCGGAAAGCTTTCAACGGGTCGTTTTTCGAGCCTTCTATTTCTAAAAAATCCTTGAAGAGACCGGAATGCTCGTGCAACTGAGATTCCAAATACGAAAACCTACTACCCGAATCAACCCACAGCAACCAATCAGTGAAAAAGAGCTTCCAACGAACGCCGTTTTCGGGATACCGCCAGGCTTCAAATTCTGCGTCCGACTCATGGCACTTTTCAATAACTTTAAACTCGTCGATGACAGAATTTTTGAGCTTATCTACACCTTCGTCTTCGCCAACATTTATCACGCGTTCCGTCATCGAGCCCTGCTCATTAGGCCAGTTGAATCGCTTCAATCCCCAGAGCAACAAACGTAAGTAGCCGCGCTTAAAGCTTTTGTTCACTTGATCAGAGAGATTCTTGGTCGAGCGGTACTCTGAAACGAAAGCCTCGACAGTCTCGGGGAGACGATCGGTATCAGGGTAAATTTCGTTGACTGCGGTATGTACCAGAGACAGTAGCCAATACTGCCCCGAATACTGGTAACCGTTGGCGGCATAGAAAGTGTCGATCAACAACTCAAACGGTTTCTTGGTTGTGCTATCACGATTCTTGAGATCATTCACCTGACGTGCAACGATCGCCGCAATCCAGAGAACCGACATGAACCGCCAGACGTCCTTGTGCCGCTCCTGATCGAGCTTGTCGTCATCGACATTCAGATCCTTACCGACAACGATGCGCTCGTGCAAGCCGCGATACTCGGTCTCGCCGGGTCTCGGACGGATGTTGAGCGTCTCGTACTTCGCTTCGTCTGCGTCTTTGACTTTGGTCAAACGGAATACCTCGTTGGCGATCACGAAGAGATTTTCGAAATCAACGACAAAACGCTTTTCATCCGAGCTGTCATCTTCCTCGGACTCCGTGATTTGGGTTAGCTTCGTCTTCAGCACGTGACGCGCATTCGCAACGATGGCGTTGAATTTAAGGCCGCCGCCCCGATCGTCGGGCTCGGAAGCTTCAATCTTTGTGGCGAGCTCTTTGTGCATGGCTTCGAGGATACCTTTTGCTTCCGTCTGAGGAGTGGTACGAAGCAAACCGGCCACGCCGGTCCAGAGCCGGTCAAAGGCAAGACGCTCGGCATCTGTTGCAAACTTGAGTTTTTCAACCAACGTCGCCTTGGCAATGTCGATGGAACGCAAGGCCTGTCCTCGCATGTTGACGATTTCAAACATGGCAGGCCCCTCGTAGGCATTCCGATCGTCAATGGGCAGAATCACACGCAAAACGCAGACGCTCTTGCGTATGCAGTCGATGAACTTCTCAATCGGCGAAATTCCTTCTTCGTTCGAAAAAATCAGTCTCTCTCTCACGGCCTCGTTGATCTTGTGGCAAACAGACGAGAGAATCTTCTCGCTGATATTCGGTCCCTGAATATCTTTCCCCTCTTTCTGCGTCAGGTTGGCGTACTCTCTGATGAGGGTTGGGCTCCACTTACGGAAATCTTCTTCCGTAACCGAAAATTCAGGATTCTGTTTCGTATCCGCCTCTCGTCGGCCAAGCACCGCCAGAAGCACGTCTATGCTCGTCAAGCGCTGTTGCCCGTCGAGAACTTCCAGCTTCTCACGTTGGTGACAGACAATCGTGCCGAGAGAATAGCGGCAGGTTTCGTCTTCACTGTAACGAGTAAAGTGCGCCACAAGGTCCTGTACCAACACTTCGATCTGTTTATCCGTCCAGCAAAACGCTCGCTGATAAGCTGGCACAACAAGGGCCTCAGCACTTGTCGGATCGATCGCTTGAAGTTCGGCCACGGATAACAAACTTGCCTCAAACTTCGAACTCATTTTGACTGCTCCTGGTTGTCCTGCACAATGACGAAGCTTTCGGCTTCAACGTAATCGCGGTAGGTCTGCTGTCGGTCACCCACCATCGCCCAACTCACCATATCGGGGCTTGTCAGCCGTTCGAGTTCGCGGCGGCACTCGGCAGGACTATTGGTGCGATACGGTATCGTGATCAAATTCTCCATGGGGCTTCCCAGCTTGAAAAAAGCGACCTGTCGGCTGCCTTTCAACATGCCGAAGACAAGGATGTCTTTCTTGACATTGTCACGCTTAACCGTCAACCTCACCCTCAGGCGTTTGAAGAGGCGTATATACGATTGAACGTAGACAAGAAAGTCCATGTCCTTGTTGTAGCTTTTGATGAGACGGTCAACGTCCTCCTCGAACGAGGCCTCGAGATTCGGTCGAACGGACGCAAAGCGATCAAGCCAGCAGACAGCAGCCTGTACGGCAATTGCATTACTGTCATTGAAATACCAGTTTTTATTGAGCACCATGTCACGGAACATATTGCGGAAAGGTTCCGGATCCGCGCTCGATCCGCCGTCGGTGTGTTTGCTAAACCAACTTGAACTGTAGAGCGCTTCAACAATGCGCTGGTAATACGCGAGCGTCTGGAAAAACGGCAGCCCAGGTGTTACGGGCATCATCAGATCGGGCAGAAAAGTGCCTCCCGCAGATTCGTGCCCTACGCCTGTCAGCTTCAGTTTCTCATCGACGACGAGGTTTCCCTTGTAGGTGCCATGAATGCCCTTGAGCTTTTCAACGTTTGATTTGTCGTAGTGATACCAATAGGCCACGCCCAAGCGAATCAGCAACAAACCGATGACGGTTGTTCTGAAACGCTCGTAGCGCTCTTTGGTTTCAGTCAGCGTATGCCAGATGTCTTTGATCGTCTTGAGCGTAACTGCCTTATCTGATTTCTCAACAGCAAGCGCTATGCGAAGGTGATAGGCCTTGAGCATATCAACGAGCTGCATATCCTTGCCGCGATTGTTTTCGCATTGGAAAAAGAGCTCGGCATCGTAACGGGTTCGGATGATACGCACGGCAAAAACACCATTCGTAAGCGCGTAGCTCAGGCGTTTGATCTCGTCTTCGAAAAAGTCAATGACATAAGCTGGAACGTTTTCTGGCTTGCCGTTACCGCCTTGAGCATCTTCGGCACAGGTTGGCATGGCCACCTGCTCGCTGAGTTCTTTGACGCGCAGATACTCCGCCATCTGTTCACGGTAAATCGTTGCGATGTGTTCCTGCGTCTGAGGCTGGCGATACTCGTATTGAGGCTGCCATTGTCCGGCATCCCAATCCTTATCACCTTGGTCCGGCTCCGATCCATTGTGAAGCAATTTGATCAGATCATTACGCGCATTGACGATTTTCTCTGTCTTGATCCGCTCCGTGGCGTCCAGAAGCGCCTTAATGAGAATCAGAAAGCTCGTCAACCTCTGCTGACCGTCGATAAGCTCCAGTTTGCTGAGTTGTTGAGTCTGCCTATCGTAGTACACCTGAAAGCAGATCGTGCCGTAGTAATACTTGGCGCCTTCGTCGTACACCTTTATCTCGGGGTTGTAGCGGAAGCTGTCGAGATCGTCCAACAGCTTGCGAACCTCACTGATCGACCAACGGTACGGACGCTGGTACGGCGGGATGTCGATTGGCGGGCGGCCAGGAAGCAAGCTACGGGTGAGGAGATCTAGAAGCGTGGCTTCGTGGAAATCTGACAAATCGAGATCGGTACTCATGGGATTGCGGAAAATAGTGGCGCCGAAATGTAGCTGGACCGAGATGCGGCGCTGTTTGGTAGCGGCCACGCGCTATCTTACAAAATTTAATGACGGCGGCAGTGTTTGAAAGGCAGGTTGCTTGAGGGTCGGCAAGTTCAGATTTTGCGTCCGATCGAGAGCTGTTGAAAACTCAAGCACTGTCGAGCGTCGTGGAATAACGAAGGGCGGTTTGCCGCCCGAGGATATGCCGCGAAAGCGCTTGACAGCGACAAGAGGCACGGTGATAGCCTTGAGGAGGGCTTCTGACCTCCTCCCGAGCCACGTGGCGGCGAACGCGGTGAGGGATTTTTTTGGGGGGGGGCAGAACTTCCCCCATGGGAGGGGTGAATGTTCAGGATTGTCCCTTAGCAGGCTAATCAAGTATGTAAGATTTTTGGGGCCCGAATGCTTGAGAAGCATCGTGCGAATGCTCAAGATTTCTATTTACGGTACATCTCAAAAAAAGCGGAACATTTGTATGCTCCGCTCAACTTAAATTTTAATGTAGGCTTACATGACTCGTAAGGTAACAGTTCTTTCTTTTGTGTCCATGTTTCTCCTGCAATATCATGTAAGCTTATTTTACATCGGTCATCAGGTTTCGTATGCGGCATTTCAATATGCGTTGAAGTTCGGCATCACCTTCATCTCCTATGCTCTTATAAATAAACAGACGACCTTTGCAATTTTTTTCCTCCCCGCTCTTTACCGAGAATTCTAAGGAACTCCTTGCCTTATTCTTCATCATTCTGATGCTCGGCCCCCTTCGCTTGCCCATTAGTAAAACAACTGAATTCCCGCTCAGTTGAATATCTAAATAACACACATCATTGTCAATAACCAAACTATCAGTTGAGATCTTTCTCCACAGGTCTGGAGCGAACATCTTGAAGAATGGCATCAGACGCGAATCAATATTTGGCCTGTTTTGTTTCCCACTCGATTCCTTTTCGGCAAGACGCGCTTTAGCCTCTTCCAGAATAGTTTCTAGATCGGACTTATTGAACTCTTGTCGGTCCCCCAACCAATCGCTCAATAACGGCCAAACTATCATCGCGATCGCCTTTGTTCGCGTTTGTATCAAGTCCTTATTCCACTTTTTAACATGGCGGATACTATTCACCAAAAAAGTGTCAACATTCTCAATTTCGTTATATAAATTCTTAATTTGTTTTTCAATTGTTTTCTTATCGTTTTCGGGTATTTTATCGTTTTCGGGTATTCCATCCAAATTCTTCAGAATATCGTTTCGTTCGTTAGAGTCAGAAGCACATACAATGTCGTAGAGACGTTGTTTATAATCCCACTTATTATTGGAAGCATAGATGTTAAGTTTCTTAGGGAGCAGCGTTGTATTGCCCAGCTCATTCAAGAACCGTATACCATCGCTAGATTTTGGATCAAATCCCAACTCAGTTTTTGTTTCTTGGGGTTCCTGTGGAACGATATGTTCTATCTCAAGTTTCGAAAGCTCCCACCAGTACTTTCCTGACAGAAAGTTTTGAGATGATTTCTCCGCATATTGTCGTATGCCAAAATCGGCATAACTTTTATTTGAATTAGAAGATTGCCAATAGAGCATCAAAAGGAATCGATTAACTTCTTTTCGCAAACTTGCCATTTCCGAGTTCGGCAAGCTATCCATCCATGTCTTCAGTGAAAATTCGTTCTTTTTTTTGACTTCATAACCACTAATAAAACTTTTTTGCAGCTGTTGAACAGACACTGGAATACCAGATGTATCAGTAGATCGCCAGAAATACGAAAGTTTACCTGGAATCTGTTTGATTTTATTCGAATCAATATCGTGTACCATTGTCCTTCTCTGCGTTTCAGCGTATTGTGTGCTTCCTTTCTCACCAGATAACCAAAGTGCGGTAAATGCAGCAACGGCTTTGGCAGCTTTAATCAATTCGCGAAGATTCGCTGAAGTCGGACATTTTAAAAGTTGCAAATAATATCGGCCAACAATGGCAACTGATAGCGTTTGTTTAGCCGAAATCAGAAATGAAATACAGAAATTAAAAATCTCCAGTTCGGATGGATTTATACCAGCCTTAGCCGATGTTGGCATATAACCGTTTTTGAAAACCCAATCCTCTTCCAAACGCTCGCGAATAGGAACATCTTTGTTCTCCTTATTGCGCGATTCTCCATAACATAGCACCCACCATTTTCCAACAAATGAGAGCATGGAAACAAATTCATGAATTTTCTTCCATGTTGTTTCTGAATCAAACTGGAATGTTGACCTATCAAGCCCAATGAATTCCTTAAAATGTTTGGTTAATTCAGAACGTTGGATTTGAAAGTTTTTTCCAACTTTACACCCAAAACAGATCAATACAAACCAAATGATTACTTGGGGCACTCCAGCACGGTTTTTGTCAATCCCAAAGACTTTTTGAATTTCGGAAAGAATTTCTTCTATTGATAGATTTTCATGAATTCCAAAGGAACACTTCCTCTCAAGATACGAACTGTTCTTACTTTCCGAGTTATCTTTTTCCAAATCTGCAATTGTTTGATAGATTTCAGGAACAAAAGTTTCGATGCATCCCAAGGGCTGCCCAGCTGTATTCATTGTTTCGAAAATATCCAGAGCAGTTTCTCTATTTCCTGAGATAACGGCAATACTGACCCTGCTTGCCAAAAACTCCAAATAAGAAAGAACATAAAACGCTGAGTTAGTTACTCTCTTGAGCTCTACGTAGCGTTCATCACTGTCAGAAAGATCAAATATATCCTCCAGGTCACAGAGTGATTCCATAAGATCAGAATCAGATTTGATTATCTCATGAACACTCTTCGGCATTGGTCTAGGATCAAACTGGTGTTCGTCTCCGAGCCCTCTATTGAAAGGCAAATCTTCTGCCTCACCTTCATATACCATTCTCCCTTGAAGTTGAGATAGAAAATCATACGCCAAATTATAATTCTCTTTATAAGATTCTTGCCCGTCGGAACTTAATAAATAACCTTCACCTGTTTCGAGGCATGCCAAAGCCTTATTAAACTCTTCTGTTGGTATATCCATTACCGAAAGAATGAGTCGGATTTTTGCCAAATAGAAAAAGAATCGAGCCGGAACTGATTTATAGGAAGCCTCTATCTCTTCGTCGCTCATTTCCATTATTTCGCAAGCCTTTGGAATATTGCCGTACATTCCTGTTTTTGGAGCAGCGTCGACTTTTTCACGATATAGGCTTGGAGCGTACTTATATTCACTCGGCGACCCGCAGAGCATTGCAATTATGTTCCGAATAAAGGGACCGATTTTTCGAATTGCTTTTGTTACATTTTTATCGAGAGGAGAACCCTCGGCCTCTAAATGCGATATTTCGCGCAACTTAATCAATTCATTTGTGATTTCAAGTAAAACCTTCACTCCCGCTGCAAATGTCAAACTTAGTGTCGTCAAACGTTGTTGACCGTCGATAACATCGTAAACCAACTTAGGTTGTTTCTTTTGAAAATCCTTCTCGACAAGAATGAACGCTCCGATAAACTTTTCAGAGAACGCACTTTCCTTCGGTCCGCTACAGGCCTCTAAAAAATAATCGTAAACATCTCCAAGAAGTTGTAGAACCTGCGGTTTTTTCCAGGTATATTGTCGTTGATACGCTGGGATGCAGAAGTAAGGCGCAGCACCTTCGCCACCAGGTCCAGCCTTTGTCAATGAACCAAAGCTCATACCTTCAACATGGAAGTTCTTTGAATTGCTCATGTTTTACCCCATTTGCATTTCTTTATCGTACACGATTCAACCAAACACTCAGAATCCTATTTACGCGATAAAAATGATCCAGGATTTTACTCAATCGACAATATTCTGACCAATTTGTCAATCAATCAGTGGTATCAATTGCTGCCGAACCAGAAGCACTTCGTAATTACTTTGTCCTGTTTGTGCAGTGTGCCCGTCTTTCGTTGTTCCGCGTTTAGTGTCAATTATCCCATCCGCACACCCACCCGCGCCTTTCGATGATTGGAAAGGATTGCGTTCACGTATCTGAAGATTCATATGAAACCAATAGAGACCTTCTTCTTCATCCTGCGTAACGCAGGCGTAATTTTCATAACGGTTCGTCGAGGGAGTATCGAAATAGGTGGTTGCGAGAAGATATTGTTCGAACTCTTTCTTCCCAGCCAGAAGACAAAATAAATTGCGGGTTGAGTCCACAATGAGCATGCCACCTTCCGCATCCTCGTTGCCATCCCAACGCTGTGCGGCAGTCATGCCAAGAGCGGCGGCACGCAAAAAGTGCCGCACACGGAAACTGTAATAAGTCCGTGCATACTTTGTCCCGAGACCAAGAGGATCATCCATGATAAGCAGTTCTAAAGCTTCGCGAAGGCTTCCCGAAGACACTGCACTGCTTCTGCCATAAAGCATCAGTCGAGCGATTACAACTGCCATGTTTGAATCAAGCAAAGCAAGATTTTTGCTAAATTCGAGCTTAGGTACGCTGACTTCCGTCGTGAACGCATGGAGATCAAAAAGTGCATCCACCCGCTCAACAATCCAATTCCGTTTTCCGCCTGCTGTTTTGGTCCTGCCTTGCGCTTTGTCCTTCTTCTCTGGAGGCTGGATGGCTTTGATTTTCTCGATTGCCTCTTTTCCCTTGCCGCCTGCAAGGCGAATCAAAAGTTCTGTTGAATTGCTGGCATTGAAAATAGTCGGATTTTTACCCGTAAAGCTTTTGATCGAGAACCCTCGGCGTTCCTCGCTAATGCCATCAGGAGCTATTAGAACAAGTTCGCAGTCCTGTTTAAGACTCGACGGACTTTTACCCGAACCAAAACGATACCGTTCGAAAAGTTCCTCCGCTCCAGGAACTGCAAAAGCAGAGACCGCCTTTGTCTGTCCAAGTGCCTCGTTGAAGTCGTTAAAGTCGTTCTGTACTGTCTCGTGCGAATAGGATTCCAGTTCCGTACCGTCTTCAGCAAGAATGATCAGTCGAGTTGGTGCCCCTTTCTCATCGCGTTCCAATTTATAGTCCAAAATGTCGCCCGAGCGCCCTGTGCGCAGCGAATCGACCATTACCGATCCGTTCGTCGGGATCACGCCTTTGTCGGTCACGCGCAACGTGGCGATGCGGCCTTCTGCAAGAACACGCATCACCGCGTGAATTTCGTTCCACTCCCCTTGATTCCGCCGGATGGGATCATTCGCTGCTGTCATTTGGACCTCTTTACGAAACTCCGTTGATCCTCAATACGTTGCGTATGTTTTTTGCAATCGCCTCGATGACATTGACCGTCACTGAATTGCCAAATTGCTTGTAAAGCTGTACGTCCGACTGCACCAAACGGAAACTATCGGGAAAACCCTGCAATCTCGCCCATTCCCTGGGTGTCATCTTGCGTATTCCTTCGCGGTTTACTTCACCCTTAATTTTCGTGACAGGCCGAAGATCCGTTTGTCGTAGGTCAACAATCAGGTTGCGCTCACGCCCCATGCCTCCACACACGATCGCGTTGGCGATGCCATTGAGCGGTCGAATTTCATAGCCAAAGCCATGTCCAAGTGCTTCATGGTGCGCTCGATGACGACGGAGCGTCTCCAAGTATGTTGTCGAGAGATAATACTTGGCCGAAACAGGGGTCTTCTCTACGATGTCCGATATCGTCTTCGTAGCATCCGTTGGTTCTGGAAACTGAAAAGTCGAGCTGTCAAGATCATTGCGAAATGCAACGACGTATATGCGCTCACGGTTCTGCGGCACGCCAAAGTCCTTGCTGTTGAGTACCTGAGAATGCACCGTGTAGCCGAGTTGTTCCAGTGTCTCGCGTATCACCCGAAAGGTACGTCCGCGGTCATGATGAGTTAGTCCCTTGACGTTTTCACAGAAAATCACACTAGGCTTATGTCGCTCACAAATTTCCGCGACATCAAAGAAAAGGGTGCCTCTGCAACGCCCCTTGTAGTCGTCGTTGAATCCCATGCGCTTGCCCGCCATGGAAAATGCCTGACAGGGAAATCCAGCAAGGCAGATATCAAACTCGGGAATTGCGTCCTTCGTTTCTGCTAGCGTGATGTCTCCGTAAATCTTTTCGGGTTGCGCAAAATTTGCGGCATAAGTTTTCTGCGCCGGAACGTCCCACTCCGACACAAACACAGTTTCGATCTCATTACCGAAAGCCCGATCAAATCCCATGCGGATCCCTCCGATCCCGGCGAAGAGGTCAATGCTTTTCAATGTCATTCGTTTCCTTCTCTTGTTCTGCTCTGAGGCACTGTCCATCTATTTCCTCGCATATCCTCTCAGAATTACAAAGGAAATCCACCGCTAGACGTCTAAGACAATGTACCGTTCGTTTCCCACAGGCACACTCCCAAATTGTCAATACCCGCCAACCGCTTGCCAACAACGCAGCTCGGACTTCGCTGTCCCTCAAGCGATTGCGCGCCAGTTTCGCCTGCCAGAACTCTTCGTTCGTCGCAGGCACCGTAGCGCGGGAACACCCTTCGTGTGCGTGCCAAAAACATCCATGTACGAAAATTACGGCACGATGTTTGGGGAACACCATGTCTGGCACTCCCGGGAGTGTGCGAACGTGCAATCGATAGCGAAAGCCCGCAGCAAACAGCAGATGACGCACCAGCCTCTCTGGCGTCGTATCTTTGGATCGGATCCTCGACATAATGTCGCTGCGCTTTCGTTCATCAAACTTGTCCAAGGCACCTCCCAAACTTCATGTCCGAGCATTCTACCGAACGGTCAACTTTTTTAGAGATGCCGTTCGTGAGGAGCCACGGCTGTTGATGAAATAACGGTATTCATCAGAAACTCAGCCCCTCGAAAAGAACCCAAAATTCTGAATGCGGAACGACAAAGAATGTTGAAGCCCACAAGTACATACTAATAAACACACCATTTGTTCCAACTTCCCATCACTTCAACACACCACTATCCCGCTACAATCGAGTCAGATAATACTTTTCCCGCGAGATAGCTCATGCTCAACCGTCGTCTCCATCTGGCCATTGCCCTTTCCTCGGCGTTGCTTCTCGCCGGCTGTGCCGGCTCGCCTGAACGCACCGGTTTCGTCGAGATCGGAAACAACACATACACGATCAGCGCCTCGAGCGACTCCACCGACAACGGCGGCATCGTCCGTGTGGAGCTGATCAAGCAGGCTCAGGAATTCTGTTCGGATAAGGATCTCAAATTCCGCTTGCTCAACTCTCGCTTCAATGACGGCAACGACGATAAGAGCGCTACAGCCACCATTGACTTCGTCTGTGACTCACCTACGGCAGCTTCAGCCAATCAGTCTCCGCAGCAGGCTCCCAGAGATGAAGTCCCCTCAACCAAAGTTCCTTCGGTCCTAGTGCCATCAGCTCAAAAGCGTTAAGCCACCTACGCTGATCAATAGCCCATGAAACCGCAAGCGTTCTGCCATCCACGTCGAGCGCAAGCGGTTTCTTTTTGAGATTAATTAACCTTGACAGGTCTTACCACTTCGTTGTCGGACACGGTGAAAGATAATCGCGCCGCATCGCCCACTCCTCAGAACTCTTGGCTCTTGCCAGCGTCACCACCTTTCTTCTGAATTTCTCGTTTAGCACCTCAATTGAAACTTAAATCCGCTCGCTGCTAAGTAAGTTTCTGATTTAGCCGCAAACACAACAAGGATACGCGCTTCGGCTTGTTGCTTTTTTTGAGCTGGAAGTTGTATCAAGTCAACAAATCAACTCCACTTCCCGAATTCAAAAAAGATTTAAAAATATAAAACCACTTTGGTGCCTTGTTTCCTTTTTCTTCCTCATTCACGTAAACCATGGAGCTAATCCTCTATAGCCACTGCATGTCTATGGGAGTAGCATATTCCGCAGAAGGCTTAATAAGCCCAATCAAGTTCGTCACTGAGGAGAGGTAAAGATGAGCTTTACATTGAAAAAGATAGTTCTTCCCGTAACAATGGCTTTTTGTGCCATCAGCGCGTCTGCAGCGACCTACACTCAGACGGTTCCGGGCCACAACGGCCCGATGACTGTTAAGGTCGCAATCGACAGCGGCAAGATTACGGCAGTCGAAGTTGTGAAACACAACGAAACGCCCGGGGTGGGTACCAAAGCAATTGAAACGTTGCCGGCAAAGATCGTAAAGGCCAACTCAACCAAGGTGGACGCCGTCACCGGTGCCAGTGTCTCTTCCAAGGGCATTTTGATGGCTGTCAACCAGGCCCTGGATGCCTCCCAGGGTAAGAAGGTCGGTAAAGCACAATTTAAACCGGGTACATACAAAGCTCAGGTATACGGCAACAACGGTTACCTCAATGTCGAAGTCACGGTTAGCAAAGACAAAATCACCGACATCAAGGTTCCCGGCCACACAGAAACCGATCTGATGGGTGGCATGGCCATTCGCACAATGACCAAAGACATCCTTGATTATCAGACCGTCAATGTGGATGCTGTTTCCGGCGCGACGGTCACGAGCGGCGCATTCAAACAGGCTGTTATTGCCGCATTGGAAAAAACCGGCGTCAATCTGGCTGCGTTGCAGACCCCCGTCCCCGTCAAGATCAAGAAGTTCAACGGTACGAAGACCGAAAGTTATGACCTTGTCATCGTCGGTTCCGGTGGTGCAGGTCTGTCAGCTGCGGTGACTGCGGCCGAAGCAGGCAAATACAACATCGTTGTGCTGGAAAAGATGCCTGTGATCGGCGGCAATACGCTTCGCTGCGCCAGCGCCTTCAATGCCGCTGATCCGGAACGTCAAAAACTGCTTCCGATGACGGACACCCTCAAGGATGCCGTCGTTAAGGCCATCAACGAAAAACCGGCCAACGCGGATCACGCCAAACTGATGGCCGACGTTAAGGCCAAGTACGAAGCATATTTGAAGAGCGGCAGCAAGACGCTTTTCGACTGCCCCGAATGGCATGCTTTGCAGACTTACAACGGCGGTGACAAGGTGGGACATATTCCCCTGATTCGTACCTATGCCGAAAATGTGCTTGAAACTCTCCACTGGATGCAAAAGCACGGTACGCCTGTGATGGATCGAGTCAGTCAGGGTGCCGGCGCTCTTTGGCAGCGTACACACCAAGTTGACGCGCCCGCCGGGACCGGACTCATTGAACCGTTACTCAAGGCCGCCAATAAGGAAGGCGTCAAGATCATCACCGGTATGCGAGCTCAGGAACTCATTTACCGCAACGGTGAAGTCGTGGGCGTCAAAGCCAGCGACAAGGTGGGTAATTCCTACGAGTTCAAGAGCAAATACGGCGTGATTCTCGCCACCGGCGGTTACAGCCAGAACAAGGAAATGCGCCAAAAATCTTCGCCCGTCTTGACGCCTGACATGGTTTCGACAAACCAGCCGGGTGCCACCGGCGACGGCATTGTCATGGCCACGAAGATCGGTGCCGATCTCACCGGCATGAATTACGTTCAGGTTTACCCGCTGGCCACGCCTGGTTCCGGTGCCTTGCAGGGACGTGCCCGCAAGATGTCCGGCCTTGACGATGTGATTGACGTGAATAAGAATGGCTTGCGCTTCGTGAAGGAAGACGCTCGCCGTGACGAGTTTGTGGCTGCCATTAAGAAACAGCCCGGTGCCATGTGCTACGACATCAATGACTCGAGCATTGTCCAGGAATACAACTCGTTTGCAGAAAACGTCGAAACGCTTGTTAAGCTCGGTCGCATCTACAAGGACGACACGCTGGAAGGTCTGGCCAAGCAGCTTGGCATGCCGCCGGAAAATCTGAAGGCTACCGTTGAAGAGTTCAACAAGATGGTTGAAGCGAAGAACGATCCGAAGTTCGGCCGCAAGCTCTTCGACCGCAAGATCGAAAAGGCTCCGTTCTATGCAACACCTCGCGCTCCGTCTATCCACCATACAATGGGCGGTTTGTATATCAATCCGAAGGCACAGGTGCTCGATAAGAAGGGCAACGTGATCAAAGGCTTGTATGCAGCCGGTGAAGTGACTGGCGGCGTTCACGGCAGCAACCGCTTGGGCGGCAATGCTACTGCCGATGTGTTGACGTTCGGACGTATTGCAGCTAAGACTGCTTTGGGTTTGAATAAGTAACGGTTCGCCCCTACTTCACTGCTCTTTTAGGTTTGGGGCAGGCTTCATGGCCTGCCCCAAACTGTCATCAGGAATCAATTGCTCTTACTGCTTTGCTACCGACTCATTGCCTTTGATCCAGCAACTGATCCATCCCGACAAGATGCAAATAAGGGTCCCGTGTAGCCATATCAAGCAACACGTCGTCAAATCCCATGCGAGAAAAAATCCAATAATGAAAAACGGCGTCCTCCGCAACCGGCAATTGTTCGCATTTGGCCTGGAGGGAACGCAACACTTTTATTCCGACTTTCTGATTGCGATACTTGCATTCAGCCACAAGACAATGCCGTCTTTCGTGATCGGCTCCAACCAAATCAATCTCCGTGCCGTTTCTCCACCATCGCCCCAGAGTCGGCACAGAAAACGGCAACTTCCCGGAAAAGCGGAGTCGTGTCAGGTATTGACGACAGACCTGCTCAAAAGATTCCGCTGCGAAATCCGCAAAACAAGGCTCTACGGTCGCTTCCCATTCTGAAAGGGCCTCTTGCCGCGTCATGATCAGAGTCGGATTGTTGGCTAAAAAGCGGAACCAAAATTTCACGTACGGATCGGCAATGCGATAGAGTCCTCGAGACGCATTTCCCAAATCGCCCGGACCTGCGAAGACGGGAAATTCCTTCACAACCAAATCCATATCTTCCAGTACAGACAAGTATTTGGCAAGCGTTCGCGTATCCACCAAGCTCTTCTGCGCAATTTCGTTTCTTGACGTTGAACCGAAGGCAATCGTTTGAAGAATGGCGTTGTAGGTGGCAGGATCTCGAAATTCCTGCCTCAATACCGATTGAGCCTCGTCATTGAGAAAACCGTTAGATCTCAGAATATTGGCGGCAAGATTTTCCGTCATTGAACGTTGAGGATTCACGCCCTGCCAGAAATAAGGGATTCCGCCCAACACGGCGTAGCCGCGAAAAACGTCATCCACAGAGTAAGAAGGCACAAATTCGGCGACCGTCTGAAAAGGAAGCGGACGAACTTTCATGATGGTTCTCGCTCGCCCGTAAAGAGGATTCTTTTCTCCCAAAACTTCTTTGGCGATAAAGGACACGGCGCTGCCACAAAGCACCAGCAGAATGTTTTCTTGAGACAGCTCCTCGTCCCAAAGCACCTGAAGCTCGGAGAGTATGCTCGGGCGCTCCTTGGCAATGTACTGAAATTCATCAATGACAATCACCTTGCGACTCGGTGACGGCTGAGTCGCAAGTGCTCTGAGTGCCGAAGTCCACTCGAGATAGCGCAATTGAGGATTTCCGCAAAATGTTCCCACAGCTTGTGAAAAACGATCCAATTGATACGGATCTTTCCATGCTTTCGCTGTGTAGAAAAAAGCCGGTTTTCCTTCACAGAATTTTTGGATAAGCGCTGTTTTTCCAATGCGCCGACGACCGTAAATAATTGCCATTTCTGCTGTTCTGCTGTCGTACGCATCCTGCAGTGATTCAAGTTCACCGACGCGACCATAGAAATCTGTGTCGCCCATCTTCTGCTCCTATATCGGCTGTTTTTCAGATTATATTCTGGCAGATTATGTTCTGCCAGATCGTAATCTGCCAGAACATAATCTTCACACTTTCCTATCGCTTCCCGACACGCTCAGATCTGCCGCAATTCAGTTGGCCTTGAGTAGATCATTCCTCTTCGTCGTCGGACAGAGTGCCAAACCCTCTGGCCTCATTGCCTAATCCATCTGCGCTGCAAGCCACTGCGCCTCGATGTACGGCCTACACCCCGCTAAGCGGGTCCCCATTAAACGGGGCTTCGGGCTTGACTCAATCACCCCCTGAGTCGAAGTTAATCACGACTCGTTACGTCGTCACGGTAAGGAGGATGATGCAAGAATAGAATCAAAAAGGCCCCTCCGATGAGACCGTTCGGTGTCAACCAAATCAGGTCTTTGCAAAAAAACTGTCGACAGTTTTAGGCAAAAACCAAAAAACTGTCTACTTATTCAGTCACACCGCAGAAAGCTGTCAACCAATGTCAGGCAAAGACAGAGACCTGCATGTATGCATCAAAATCCTGAGAATTTGATGCATGCACGCATGCTATTCCTAGGAATTTGATGCATGGACGCATGCTATTTCTCGGAATTTGATGCATTTTGCTCCAAATACCCTGCACTGAGACAAGCAAAAACTCTGGAGAAGAAAGGATGCAACGAATTGCCATGGACAAGCAGTTCGCATAAAAGCATTACGAAGCAAAGCGCCTGATGCTTCTGGCTTTGGAAAAGCAGAAAGCGAGCTTTTCGAGCAAAGTCACTCAATGAAAGCGGTTGTGGTCCAGGTGATTGAGCGGCAGACCGTCTCTTCCCGACACGCTCAGATCTGCCGCAATTCAGTTGGCCTTGAGCAAATCATTCCACTTCGTCGTCGGACAGGGTGATAAATACTCTCGCCGCATCGCCCACTCCGCAGAACACTTGGCGCTTGCGAGCGTCACCACTTTGCCGCCAAACTTCTCGTTCAGGGCCTCAATCGAGGCCTGAATCCTCTCTCGGCGTTTCAGAACCTCGATCTCATCCGTGTCGAAAAGCGTTGTCGACACCAAAGAATGTTCAGCCGGCACCAGGTCGGCAAGCATGACACCCGCTTTCTTGTACCCGTATCCTTCCTTGAAAAAGGCTCGCACCAGATCGTGCGCAGCCCGGGTAAGCGTGATCACATCCGCGCACGCGTGCGGCAACGGTCTGTATTCGACGACTGCGTGATAACGGCCGTTGGCTTTAAACGGATCCGTATGAAACATCACTCCCACCGTTTTGGCGGCGCAGCCCTGCTTACGCAACACATTGACGGCTTCGGCCATGTGAACTGATACGGCAGCAAGAATGGCGTCCATGTCGCTGCACGTCACGGCAAAGCTACGTGTCCGAACAATCTGTTGCCGCGGCTGCGGATGATCTTCCAAAGGAATGCACGAAACACCGAGAATCTCTCTGTGAGTTCGCTCAAGTACGACCGTAAAGCGCCTGCGAATGAGTGCAGCGTCCATCCGGGCAAAATCAAGCACCGTCTTCACGCCCATGGCTTCCAATCTCTCGCGGTTCCTGGAGCCGATTCCCCAGATTTCCTTGATCGGCGTAATCGCCATGGCTTTGTGTTGACGTTCCGGCGTCAGCTCCAGCCAATTGACAACGCCGTTAAAAACCGGATAGGTCTTGGCAAAGTGGTCGCATAGTTTGGCAAGCGTCTTGGTGGGGGCAATCCCTGCGCACGTCGGAATGCCGACCCACTTGTAGACGCGCTGCCGTATGGATTGCACCAACGCGGTCAAACGTGCCGGATCCCCGTCTTCCACCCCGGTTAAATCCCCAAACACTTCATCGATGGAATACGACTCCATACGCGGAATCATGCCGGCAACGGTTCTTTGCATCCTCCCAGAAATCGAGTTGTAGAGCTCGTAGTTTGAGGACAATACGGCCACCTTGTTGGCTTCAACAATGTCCTTGACCTTAAAAAGCGGCATGCCGCGCTTGAGTCCCACGGCCTTGGCCTCCTTGGTGAGCGCCACGATGCAGCCGTCGTTGTTGGAGAGCACAACAACAGGTTTGCCGCGCAGCTCGGGACGGAAAAGCCGCTCGCAGCTGCAGTAAAACGAATTGCCGTCCAGATGGAGAAAAATAGGCGTAGACATTTGCATACGAATCTTGTTTTGAGGTAGGATACGTCATTCGTATACAAATCGCAAGTGCGAGAATCCCATGGAAAAAAGCAAAAAACAGCCTTCGTCCCAAGAACACAAACCGGTTGGAAGACCTCGTCTGACCAATGAGTTGCTCGATGTCAATCTTCAGGTTCGCGTGACCAAGAAGCTTGCCGACACCTGCAAGTCGCTGGGCGGCGCAAACTTTATGAGACCCCTGCTTGAAGCGGCAACGCAGCGGGCAATGGCACTCAAGAAACTGGCTCCCGCTCGTCCCGTTGAAGAGTCCGAAAGCATCAAGTTCATTGACTTGACGGTTCAGTGCGGCTTTCCCTCCCCTGCTGCGGACTATGCCGAAAACGATCTGTCGCTCAACGACTACTTCGTGAAAAACAAGGATGCAACGTTCATCATCGAAGCACGCGGTGACTCCATGATCGATGCCGGCATCTACGAGGGTGACATTCTCATCATCGATCGCTCCGTTGAACCGCGCCGCGGCGACATTGTTCTCGCCTACCTGCAAGGGGACTTCACGCTCAAAAAGCTCGAATTTGTCGACGGCAAACCGGAACTGCACCCACAAAACAGCTCCGGCAACTACCCGGTCATTCACCCGGGCGAATACGACGACTTCTCAATCGAAGGCGTTCTGGTCGGCTCCGGCAGGAGATACAGAAGTTAAGTGAACTTGTTCTACGAACTTATACAAAAAACGCTTTGCCGACCTCTCCACCGACGAGCTCTACCGAATCCTTCAAGCTCGATGTGGCGTCTTCGTGGTCGAACAGAAATGCGCCTATCAAGACTTGGACGGAATCGACCGACAGGCTCTTCATGTTTGGCTTGAGGACGACAGCAAAATCCTCGCCTATCTGCGCGTCTTTGCAGCACCCAGACTTGCCGACACCATACAGATCGGCCGAGTAGTCACGACCGTGCGCGGTCAAGGTCTGGGAGAAATCATTCTTCAAGCCGGCATCAATGCTATCCCCGACTTCTTTCCTAACGCTCGGTCGATTCAACTGGAAGCTCAGTGCTACGCGACTGGCTTCTACACTCGCAAAGGTTTTGTGGTAACCGGCGAACCGTTTGACGAAGACGGCATTCCTCACGTGTTAATGGAGCGTCCGGTAGTGCTTCCATAGAGCGCACCAAAAAGCCATCATGCTCCCCATTTTGAAGCAGTGATAACAAGTGTCCAAATCACCATTCATCCGCAATGCACCTAAGTTTGTCTTTGAATTGCGTGCTTCTTAACACTTCCGTCTAGTAAACGCAAACTGCCATGAGAAGGACTCCTAACAAGGACAGTTATAGTGACCTATTCCACCATTATTAACAAACCCGCAAAAAGAGTTATCATTCCATAACCTGGGAGCAATGAATGTGTGTTAAACCCATCGTCTACGGCGTCATGATCGGCCTGCGCCAGGCTGTAGCCATTGTGGATTCTTTTGCTTACCGCAATCTGTGACACAAAAGCAAAACGGCCAAGAACATGTACGAAACGTTTCAAGGCCGCTTCATAAGGAGGACTGGATGCCATCACTATCTAAATCCGCCATCGTATTTCGAGATATCAAAGCGCTTGTCAAGATTATGCTTGGCGATCCTCTTTGCCCCGCATCAATGAGTGCGCACAAGCTCCCGAGCGACCCCGTGTAGACAAGCACGCTTGAGAGTTACGTGCGCTGGGCTAACCCACGTCTACACCAACTATCCTCAATTGAACTGCGTCATCCGTCGAGCCTCCAGAATGTCGTTAGTACCCACCCGCATAAGGTTCAAAGTGGCATAGTAGATCGAATTGTCGATTAACCCTGCCCAATCTTCCTCCAAAGGCTCAAACCGAGGCTTCATCAAAGGGCACTTCACACGGCAATAGAAATGCACGCCGCCGACAGTCACCAGTGCATCGACTTCAACTCCCTTGCGCAACTCTTCGATCGAGAATCGAGCAAACTTCTCGCGCAAGATAGCATCAACTCTCTGCATGGCAGCCATTTTGTTAACGGCATCGAGATGTTCGGCGACTTCCTCTGGCATTTCCTCATTGAAAACCATATGTCCTCCTCACTCCTTTGTCTTGATTCATTCCAGCGGAATCAACTGACAGTTGACTCCCTTACCCATTGCTTACTTCTTCGGCTACTAGCGCTACCTCAGCAACCCTGTTACGTGCTTCTCAACTATCCCCTGATAGACGCAGAATGCGTGCGGCTCAAACCTACCGAAATCAAGCGCATTTGTGCAAGAAAAATGCTCTAGGGAAAGCAATTTTATTACCAGGACAGGAAAAGCCATACGTGCTGTAGAACGAGTGCCATCCATGTCCCGGAGTTGTTGGGCGAACTCTTAAAGTACCTCCTTCCGTCCAGTAAGCGCAAACAGCACACATAGAAAAGGCGCTCGTTTCGTTTTTTCCCTGAAACCGAGCGCCTCTTCTTTTCGTCTTTTAGCTACACCAGCCAATGTCCAGCCACAAGTCCTGCAACCATCAGCATTGAAAACATCAACTGCGTTTTAGCCGTCTCGGCATCCAAAGTCGCAATGACCGCCGTGTTAATCCCGTCGAATCGTCCGACCTGTTTGCATAGAGACATCACGGCAACAGCAGCCGGCAACGTGAGCAACACCGACACAGACAGAATTCCCTGCCCAACCGTCGCCAAAAGAATCCCGAAAGGCGCCAGAAGCTGAAACCGATACAAACAGCACGGATCGCTTCTGTCCCAAAACGGAAGCCAGCGTTCGAATACCGGCCTTGGTGTCGGTTTCAGAGTCTCGCAGATTGTTGGCATGCAGGATTCCGACAGTCAGAATGCCCGTGGGCAACACCGCCCAAAGAGCGTCAAACGACCAACTCCCCGTTACGATCCAGGCGGTGGCAAGCAACGGCGTCACCGTATAGGCAAGGAAAATGACCACATCGCCGCCCACTCGATACTTCAAAGGCAGATAGACCAATGCGGCTACAATACCGGCAACGGTTACAGCCAAGAACGGCAAGCCGGTTCGCCACACAAGAAAAAGAGCACAAAGTGTTCCGACGGCAAACAAAAGAACAGCGAACCAAATGAATTCCCGTGCAGTGAACTTACCGTCGACCAAAAGTCGCACGCCATGCGTGTTTTGGTTGTCAACGCCATAGAGATAGTCAAACGCATCGCTCCAGACGTTACCTGCCGCATGGAAAACGACGATGTTGAGCAACGCCCACACGGCATTGACCGGGTCGATCGGTACACCAACCGCAAAATAGTAGGCAAGCACCAATGCAACCGGCATTGTTGAAGCCGGATAAGACCAAGGGCGTGTGGCAACAAACAAGAGTCCCGCAGTGTATCAAAAATTCGGGTTATCCCTCATTTTTGTATTTACTTCTCTGGCGTTCCCCTGTTCTCTGCCCCACTTCTTTTCCTCTGCAAAAAAACCCGAAAAATAAAAAAGAGCTCTGCCGGAACCAAATCGCCGACAAAGCTCCTTCCAGCCGCATCAGCTTCGACAAGGTGTCGAAACCAATCGACTTGCGGGACTCAAGTTTCCCTTCTACTCACGTAACCGAATTCCCGCTCGATTGAAACAGGCGAAACCAGGAAGTTACATCCACGGTTTCTGTGCCGCAGCCTGTTTACCGGCAATACGTCCGTTGATGAGCGCATCGGCCGTGCCGCAGGAACCCAGACGCACAGCACCGTGCACACCACCCGTGGCTTCACCGGCCGCGTACAAACCGGGGATCAAATGACCCTGCACATGGTAGACCTGAGCCTTTTCGTTGGTGTAGAGGCCGCCCATGCAGTGGTGAATCTTGGGCGACATGCGTGCAACATACCAGGGACCGTTTTCGAGCTTCTTTGCCTTGGCGTTGACGGGACGCCCGATCGGATCCTTCTTGGTGTCAACCGCTTTATTCGCTTCAGCAATGGTCTGCTTGAGCGCTTCAACAGGGATTTTGAACTTCTTGGCCAAGTCTTCGAGCGTCTTAAATTCGAACACCACGCCGCGTTCAAGCTGACGCTTGAGCATGCCCGGACGAATTTCCATGAAGGAGGCTGCGGTACCGGCGTCACCGATAGCCAAGCAGTCGTGTCCTTGGTTGAGGCGTTCGAGAATGGCAAGCGAACGCACCTTGCGGTTAGCCAGTTCGTTCACAAAGCGCTTGCCGGTCGTCGCATCGACCCAGACACCGAACATAGAGACATGACCCGACCAGGCAAAACCGATGCCGAAACCTTTTTCATCGGGAGAGGTCTGCGGCAAGATCTGAATCTGGTCGGCCTGAATGACATGGGCGCCGATAGCCATGGCCGCACGCCAACCTTCGGATGTGGCACCGGGCTGATTGGTCGTATCAAACTTATTCGTGAGCTTCGGGTCGTAAATTTGACGGAACTGAGCGTCCGCGGAGAAGCCACCGTAGCAAAGCACAACAGCACGTTTGGCGGCCAGATACTTCACCTTGCCGGAATCCTTGTTGGGGAATCGATAACCTTCACGGATCTTGACGCCCACCACGCGGCCTTCGTCATTGACGATGATCTCTTCCATGAGCGTGCGCAGACGGGGTTTGACGCCGAGCTTTTCAAGCGCGGCAAGTTCCTTGTTGACAATTTCGGAGCCGGAACCGTTGATGGTAAAGAGGCTGCGGGGAACGGTATGTCCGCCTTCCTGCTTAATGTTCTTGTCCTGATACTGCACGCCGAGTTCGTCAACCGTCCAGCGATACGTTTCAACAGCGGCTTCGCACAGGGCCTTGACCTTATCGGGATGATTCATGGCGTCGCCCGCCTTGATCATGTCCTTGGCCATGAGTTCAGGCGAATCCTTAATGCCGAGCTTCTTTTGCAAAGGAGAACCGGGAACGGCCAGAATGCCGCCGTTGATTGCCGAGTTACCGCCCGCCACGCGCATCTTTTCCAAGAGCGCAACCGTGGCTCCCGCCTTCTTGGCTTCATAAGCAGCAGCCAAACCGGCAAAGCCCGAACCGATGATCACGACATCAACGGCTTCGTCCCATTTGGCAGGAACCTTGGTGGAAGCCACCACCCAGCTCGGCAACGCAGATACTGCCGCCGTTGCCGTCAAAACCTGTACAAAACCTCTGCGGCTTAGTTTGTTCATCAGCATGGTTTCTCTCCTTCTTATCAGAGCTGATTAACGCAACAGATTTTTTGATTGTAGGAAACGGCTTTCGAGGCAGCCCGTCGAAATCGGTCAAAGGTTTTGCAAATTCTGCAAAACGCCGTCAAAGCGAATCAGGATTTACACCAAGGATGCGAAAACCCTCTTCTCTTCGGGTGTCAATTTCCTGTGTGGCACGCTTGGCATACCAAGCTGCAAATCGACCGACTGCCGTTTGCTGGTCGTCTTCCTTGCGAGTGGCGATGCTGTAGTCCCAGTAGTCACGGTGCCAGCCGTTGAGAACCGGCACCAACGTTTTCTGACGGAGTTCGTCAAGAATCATGCCGAGCGGCACATCAAGCGCGATGCCGTAGCCGTTGACAACGGCATCCTTGATGTTGAGCATGTCGTGGTGAAAGATCACGTGCTTCCATTGCACAGAATATTTGCGATCCCGCAAAACAAGGTGTGTGGCCTGCGGAAAGTTTTCACCGGCCTTGAGTACCAGCGTATGCCGAACAAGGTCCTCGGGCGAAGCAGGAGTTCCAAAACGCCGCAGATACTCGGGAGAAGCCACCGGCATGGTGAAGGCGTGCATGGCCGGATAAATTTTGAGCGAAGGATTGTTCGGTCGATAAGGAAGAAAAACGACATCCACTTCGTGACTCAAAAGCGCTTCCACTCCTTGTTCGATTGAAGCTTCGATCACGATATGCGGAGCGATCTTGTGATATTCGGCAAGCTGCTTGTTGAGGTAGAAGCGTCCGATTCCCACGGGCGTTGAGAGGCGCACCACGTGATGCAAGCCTTTTTCGGCGTTGAGAAAGTCCTCGAACTCACACCACAGAGGCAAAACTGTCTTGAGCTTTGCAAGAACCTTTTGGCCGAAAGCGGTCGGTCGAAGTGGATGCCGGCTACGATCAATGAGCGTCTCTCCCAGATCGTCTTCAAGTTGAGCCAGCAGCCGACTGAGTTTACTCACCGACAGATCCAGCTCGATTGCCGCGCGCGACAAGCTGCCGGTCTTCGTGATGGTATGGAAAACCTTCCAGGCGACAATGTTTGATGACGTGGCGCGCATGCGGACAAAACCGAGAGATGTGTTCTGACTAACGTTCAACACCGATTATCCATCCAAACATTGTTTGCGAAAACAGGTGCAATTCCTCACTCAAAAAACTGATTCAAGAGCACACCAGCTATTTCAGCTTGCCACCCAGTAGGGACTTTGGTCTCGCGGTGCGATAGTTCCAATGACCATCGGACGCTCTTTTGATTTTTCCGATTGATCCTCACAGCGAAAAGCCGGGCACCACACTTCAAACTGTTGCGACTCGGCAAACTGATCAGTTGTCGTCCTCATCATCTCGCCATGATGCCGGCAAAACAACCGCATCGCCTTCTATTTTCGGACGAAACAGGTTCGGGTGGCCTAAATCAATTGTCGGTGAGAGCCTTACATCAAACGGGAAGCCTCCGACTTCATTGAATTTTCGAATAAGAACCTTCAATGCGCTAGACGAAGAAAGGCCGAGAGCTTCAGCTGTTTCAACAAATTTCTTCTTTTCGTCCGCCGTCAGTTTGGTGTTCAATGTAACAGTTGCTTTCATAACGATTTTCTACGACAAATTACGACAATGTCGTATTTTATTTACCTCTGTCATGGCAAAACTTCACGATATTGATAACACTAGTCCATCTGAAGAAATGATGTCTACTCTATACAAAAGAGCCTCGGCAATTCAATGAATGTCGGGGCTCTCGTGTTTTTACTCTTTATAACTTGTCAACCCAAACTCTCGGCCCTTTAGATAATCAAGGCAGCCAGAGAGTTTGGGTTTCGGGAAGCGTCCGGTTTTTCTTAAATCCAAATCAGACGTAGGTTTTACTTTTGCGCCTTTGCATAAGCAGCGGCGTTTTCACCCGCAATCTTGCCGTACACAAGACCGATGATGGCGGCAAATCCAACTTCGTTGGCATACGCTTCGTGGCCGGACGTAGCGCCTGCCGCATAAAGGCCGGCAATAGGCTTATTGTCGGCATTCAAAGCCTGAGCCTTTTCGTCCGTCTTGATGCCGCCGTAAGTAGACTGCATGGACGGCGTCACAAGAGCTGCGTAGAACGGAGCCTTTGCAATCGGATACTGGATGCGACGATTGAATTCCGGGTCTTTACCTGCTTGGCAAGCAGCCATATAGTCCTTCATCGTCTTGATGAAGGCTTTCTGATCGACCTTGAGCTTAGAAGCCAACTCTTCGACCGTGTTGGCTTTGACAAAATAGCCGGCCGCTGCATAGTTACGCATTAATTTGAGGTTATCCATCGCCGTCTGATCAACAATGGCATAAGCCTCGTGCCCGGTCTGTTTCATCATGGCACGGCTCTTGAAGTTAATGGAAGCGTGACCTTCATCAACAAAGCGCTTGCCTTCGTGATTGATCAAGATGTTGTAAGGCGTAATAGCCGTGAGCGACACGCCGTCTCGAGCAGTCAGCGGATGGCACAGATAATTGGCCTTGATTTCCTGCATGGCAACCGTTTGAGCACCAACCTTTTGAGCCATCAGTATGCCGTCGCCGGTCAGCGAAACAGCGCCCGTTGTCGGACGACCAACCCATTCAGGAGCCCACTTCTTAACCAACTCATGGCTTGCTGAAAAGCCACCCGTTGCCATGACGACAGCCTTGGCATTGACTTTGTAGCTACCGGCTCCGGTCTTGACCGTTGCGCCGACAACCTTGCCGTCCTTCATGAGCAGATCCACAACCTGGCTATTGAGTCGGTAGTTGATGTTGTCGTCTGCAATCTTCTTGGACAGGGCTCGAACAATGTGCGGCCCCGGTGCTGATCCGTCTTTCGTGATATGGAACCATTTGTCCTTTTGGAATCGACCGAAAGGAACTCCGAGATCCATCAGCCAGTCAACAAGCTCGCCGCCGCGCATTGCATAGGTTCTGACATTCTTTTCATTAATCGGAACTTTTTTCGTAGCGGCTTGCTTGACAAGAAAGTCGGCGTAGTCCTTGGCAGTCGCATTCTCAATGCCAAGTTGCTTGATCAGTCGAGAACCACCTGCCGTAATGCTGGTCGAAATATTCATGGAATCGCCTGCGCCGAGCATGCCTTGCTTTTCAATGATCAAAACATTGCTTCCCTTTTCGGCAGCCGTGATACCCGCAACCATGCCGGAGATACCGGAACCTACAACCAACACATCAACCGTTTCATCCTTCGGCGGCTTAACAGCAGCGGTCACTGCAGGAGCAATCAATAGAGGCTTGATGTCCTTAGTGGCCTTTTTGAGTGCATTTTCAACTGCACCAATGACCGCTTTGCTTGAAAAAGTGGCTCCGGAAAAAACATCGACGGCCAACGACTGTTTATCAACGATCGTCTTAGGCAAAGTATTGATCGGTGCATCGGACAAGCCGGCCGATTCGTTATGAGAAACGACACGAATCGATTCAATGCGATCCTTTGCAACCGTCACTTGAACCTTGACCGGGCCGTTTCGTCCGATCGCCTCTCCCTCATAAGTTCCGGGTGTGTAGGAAACTGCGGCAGCAGCCGTGCCGACAAACATCAGCGTTGAGACGACACCGGCAGCCAATTTGAACTTGAGTTTCATTTTTCTCTCCTCTCTCGTTTGATTTCGCGAGGTTGTTGAACGAGACTTTCAACAAAAGTCATCTTATGAAAACATGTCCCTAAGTACAGCCGCCGTTAATGTTTTGAAAAGTTCGATTTGTGGTTAGAACGATCATGCGAGCAATTCTTTCGACCGCCCGACTCTTCTTGGCATTTCTGCTTGCCGTCGCTATGCCGCAGCAAAATTTCTGCCTGGCGAATTCAGAATTTCAACATCAACCGCTCGTGCGTTTTGCCGTCAGTCTTGATCCTCCGCAAGACAAAAATTTTGCGGTTATCGATCCGACATTGGAAACGCTGAAAAAAGAGTTCGGGGAAAAAAACATTCGAATCACGAAATATTCCCTCCCCGATTTGGAAAAAGCGCTGAAAGACGGAGAAGTTGATGTTTTCATTTCGACATCCGGTCTGTGCCGCCGTATGGCACAAAACGGAGCTCGCGATCTGATTACACTCGTCAGCAATCGTCTTCCGGATCCCAACCACGCCTACGGAACACTTTTTATTGTCAAAGCCGACAGCGACATCCACACTTTTGCCGACATGAAAGGCAAGCGATTGGCCGCCAATATGCCCGGAGGCTTTTACGGGTACCAAATTGCGCTCGGAGAACTGTTGCGACGAGGCTATGATCACCAGACTTTCTTCTCGGAAACAACCTTCGTCGGACGAGACCTCCGTGCCGTCGTCAACGCCGTCCTCTCCGGAAAGGCCGATGTCGGCACACTATCAAGTTGCTTTCTGGAAGATACCTACGTGAAAGACAGTCCTGAGCGCCAAGCGCTTCGTTTTATCGGACTGCGTAAAGAGAACCGGCAGACATGCTTGAGATCCACGGATTTGTACCCTAACTGGACCATTTCGACCATGCCTACAACATCCGCGGAAATTTCTAAACGTGTAACGCAGGCATTGCTGAACATGCCGCTGATCGAAGGCGGAATCGGCTGGAGCATTGCGACAGATTTTTCTGCAACGGATCGGTTGTTTCGAGAGCTTCAGGTGGGTCCTTTTGAATATCTGCGAGGATGGTTTCTAACCGAATTCGTTCGGTCTTACTGGCAATGGGCTGTTCTGGCTTTACTTGTCGGACTTGCCTTGTTTGGCCACAGTCTCCTCATGTCTGCGCTTGTCAGGCGTCGTACAAAAGCGCTTACCCAGGCTCTTTCACGTGAAATTGAACTTAAGAAAGCAACAGACATCGCCAATGACAAGCTCCAGAGCATGAGCCGAGTGCTCATTATCAGTCAGCTGGGTTCTTTGATCGCACACGAAATCCGTCAACCTCTCGCTGCAATTGATGCCTACGCACACGGCACGCTGCGTTTCCTGGAGGAAGGCAAAATGGACGCCTCCTCTGTCAGCCAGGTCATGCAACTCATACAGCGTCAGGCAGCCAAGGCCGAAGAAATCGTCGATCGTGTCAGAAGTTACGCAAAAGCAAAACAAGTTCCCAAGGCAGCTGTGAATCTCTCAATCTGCGTGCGGCAGGCTTGCGCAAGCTTCGCACAAAACAGCAAATATGCGGCCGTGCGGATTGAAACCAGTCTTCCTACAGACAAACCTTTCCAAATCATGGCATCCGAAATGGAAATACGGCTTGCTGTCGACAATTTGATTCGGAACGCTGCGGAATCTTTGCTCTCCGGCAATTGCCCAGAACCCCTTATCCGAGTTCAGGTGACATCAACCTCAGACTCGATTGTGATTCGCGTCACAGACAACGGCGCCAAACTCACTGACACAGATATCGAACGCATGAAAACTCCCCTGAGCAGCTCAAAAAGCGACGGTCTTGGACTGGGATTGTCCATTGTGTCCGGCGTTGCTCAATCCAATGGCGGAAAATTGATGCTCAAAGCACGAGAAAAAGGCGGCTTGATTGCCGAACTGTCTTTTCCTAAATAGGCTTGCTTCCCATGACAAATGAACGTCTTACCGACAAACGCGCCCTTGTAAGAATCGTCGACGATGATGAAGATCTCTTGCAGGCTCTCGCCTTTATGCTCAAAAGTGAAGGTTGGGAAGTAAAAACCTACAACGGTTCAGCCTCTTTCCTGGCCGAGGACGATATTTCCATCCCTGGCTGCGTCATTCTTGATTACAGCATGCCTGGTCTTGATGGCCTGGAAACCCAGAAGTGTCTCCAGGAATTGAACTATCCTCATCCTTTGATCTTTCTTACTGCCCATGCTGATGTGGACATGGTTATTTCGGCCTTCAGACGCGGTGCAGATGATCTGCTTCGGAAACCGGTGCCTCCGTCGGTTCTCCTATCCGCCGTCGCTCATGCTGTCCAAAAAGATTTTCAGGCAAAAGGCGAATCCACACAACACGTTAAAGAACGATTCGCGCTGCTGACGGACCGAGAAACCCAGATTCTCAAACTGGCAAATCTCGGTCTGATGAACAGGCAAATTGCGGAACGTCTCGGTTTAAGTGAACGCACTGTCGAAACACACCGAGCCAACGGCTACCGCAAACTGGGGGTCAGAACACTGGCTGAACTCGCCTTATTTATGACTGCTTTGCGAGACGACGAATGAAGTCAAACAAACTAACGAAAACCAATCAAAGAGCTCAGAGGACCAAGGCTGGAAGTAACAAACGCACCGTGCAAGTGCAAACTGTTTGGCCATTGAATTGTGCAGACACTATAAATGACCATGTTATGCACAGTCTGCAAAATAAGCGAATCACGAGTGAATCTGAGCCTACCTGAGGACTCCTGCCAAAACAGTCTGGGCTGTTACGCAGTGTGCAGAACCAATAGCACCATATATCTGGTGCTTTCATCTTCAGTGCTGTACCCAAGGCACCGCAACCTGCTGAAGTTGCTGAACAGACAAGCCTCTGGAGCTACTTCAATCGTTTCACTTAGTAGGCCTTACGTTCGCGCGATATACGAACGATGGTCTTGTTCGTGACGGTTCCCATCGTTCACTTGTGGCACTCATCTACTTTCATTGATGCAGCGTCCTGGTCGTTTTCGGCCCCTTTTTCAAACGCGAGGATGCGAAGATTATTTTTCACTCCCTAGGAGTGGTAACATGGAAAATGGGTGGGGTAGTTGTGCAGTCTTGTTTTTAATACTGCTTAAGCTATCACCTTAGTTTTATCAACCCTTTTTTATCCATCGACTTATGAAAGAACAAAACATTGTCAGAAATACCCTGCATGTAGCCATCATTGGCATCACGATGCAGGTAAATTGCTCAATGGGGGGGGGTAATCACCCCTTCCGGCGTATCTTCCACTACCTCTGGAGAAACAGTTGATATATCAACTGTATATCCTGACGGTGTCATCTCAACCAGTAAAGAAAATGCGCTTCAGACGGGTATTGGCGTTAGCTCAGGAGGCCAGGTAGTTTGGTCGGGAAACGATCTTATGGTTTCAGCCGATCGATATGGACTATATAGTGAAAATGAGAATTCTTTAATCAACATTTCTATAAATGAAGGGAGCTTTAGCGTCGGCTCCACATATGTTCCCACTAGCACTAGGCCTCTCGCTTCTTTAGACAATTTCGGAATATGGGCTGGAGATTCAGGCTCAATAAGCATTTCTTCCGATGTAGTTAATGTTTCAGTTGATCGCAGTAAAGAAAACTATTCAACTGGAATACATGTGGAAGAAAACGGCAGTGTCCAGATTAATGCGTCAACTATCACAATTGAAGCGTTGAACTCAGGCAGGGCCACAAACACTAAAGCTTACGCAATTGAAACGCTTTCCGGCGGCATTCTAGAGCTTGGGAATGAAAATACGTCTCGTATTTATATTAGTTCTGAAACAAACTCTAGTACTGAATTTGGTGGCGCTGGAAGGGATAATCGAGCAATAAGGGCTTCTGACAATTCTAATATCGCTTTGAGCGCTTCTGAAATTTCAATAGAGGCAAACGGTTACAACACAACAGCTATCGAAGCGGTTGAAGGCGGTCAGATAGACATCGGCAACGAAAACTCCAATGTCTCCATTTCCAGCATTGGTAGCTCTCAAGTTGTGGGCGTTCGTTCTGATGACGTTAACTCATCTATAAACATCACTGCTGACACGGTATCTATCCACACTGAAAATACATCTGAGGATGGCTATTCCGTGGGATTGATGGCTCTGAACAATTCTCAGAGTTCTACACGACCTGACGATAGTGCGTCCATTAACATCACCGCCAACACCACCACCATCACCTCTGACGGCGTCGGTGTCTCTGCCTATTCCAACAGCCGGGTGAACCTGGACACAGGGCTGGTTCTGAATGCACCCACGGCCATTGAGGCCCGTGGCAACTCCCTACTCAACATCAATCCCAATGGTGACAAAACAGTGGTCATCAAGGGCGATGTATCCTTCGGCAGAACTGATACCGATAGCGGAAACATTCTCGATGCTGAAGTCAACATCAATCTTTCGGGTGCTCAGTCTGAATGGAAGGGAAACGTCAAAGTTGATTACCCAACGAATGGCAATACCGACACGACTATTACAAAAGGCGTGACACTCAGTTTGTCCGATCAGGCACAGTGGACACCCAACAAAATTGCTGAAACGGATGCCGACGGTCAAACTGTCAAAGCTCAGGCCCTGAACGTCTTGAAGTTAAATGACGGCGTAGTCAATCTTGGAAGCGACCTTGGAACTGTGGAAATCAAAGAGCTTCAAGGCACCGGCGGCACCATCAATGCGAAAGCAACTAAAGACGACGACGGCAATTTCGTCTCGTCCACAGTCTGGATTGGCGAAGTGTCCAACACAGATGATTCCACTCCTTCAATGACGGTCAAATACACCGGCATCACCGCTGACGATCTGTCTGACGTTGCCTCTGATATGGAGTCATTGGCCGATCAAACCATCAAGGTCGGAAAAGACGGAACCGGAACCCAGGACGCTGTTGATCAGACCTTCAATGTCGAAGAAGGCAACATCCGGGGTGCCGTCACCTCCGGCTATGACGCTGACGGTAACCTCTCGACGCACCAGGCTAAGAACGTCAAGCTAACCGACTACGGTGCTCTCAACTCCATGACATTCGTGCAGTGGAGAAACGAGATCAACCACCTCACAAAACGTTTGGGTGACATCCGAGCTTCGGAATCCAGCATCGGCGCTTGGGCTCGCGTCTACGGCGGTGAGTCGCAGTGGAAGAGCAATTCCGAAATCGAAATGGATCACACCACTATCCAAGTGGGTGCTGACTACCGCATCAACAACCACTGGATTGTGGGCGGTGCGTTCTCCTACACAGATTCGGATGCAGACCTCGTCAAAGGACAGGCCAAGGGCGACTCCTACAGTCTTGCCGCCTATGCGACGTACATGGCCGATGGAGGCTCATACCTTGACCTGATCGCCCGCTACGGCTATCTCGACAATGAGATGACTTCGGGTAACATGAGCGTCGATACCCAGTCCAATGCGTTCAGCCTCTCGGTTGAAACCGGTCATATGTTCCGCATCATGGAGCAGGCCTACATCGAGCCGCAGATTGAAGTCACCTACGGCTTCATTTCCGGCGACGACGCGACGGCGTCCAACGGTGTCAGACTGGATCAGGACGATTTCCAATCACTCATTACCCGCGTGGGTGTGCGTACCGGCTTTGAATTCCCCGAAAAAGCGGGCACGATTTACGCCATGCTCTCCTACTCCTACGATTTCTTGGGCGACGCTGACGGCACGGCTGCTCAGGGCGGATTGCGCGAAGCACTCAACGAAGACCTCGGAGGCGGCTGGGTGAGCTACGGTATCGGTGCCCAGTTTAAGCTCGGCGACAACGCGTTTGCCTATGGTGAACTCGAACGCACCTCGGGCGGAGAGATCGACAATCCGTATCTCTTCAACGTTGGGTTCCGCTGGAATTTCTAGACCAGTCGTAACGTCTGATTAAGCAACCGGAAGTCTTCTTCTTGAAGATTTCCGGTTTTCTGCAGCATGAGTAACAACCGTCCTGTTGACTGACGGCGCACTGAGCTTTGGTGTCGGAGGACATCGGCATAACGTTCGTTATCTTCTGGGAATCGTTTGAAATGCCTAACGGAAGGAAATAGAGCGAAAGCTACCGCAATAAAGAACGGTACTTGGTCATTCGTCCGATTCCGATCTTCTCAATCTGTCCGGCCTTCATCAAAGCATTGACCGCTGTGTTGGCCGAAGTTCTCGACACGTTCAGCGAATTCATAATTTCAGTCATTGAAATCGTATCGCGTGTTTCGAACAATGCCCGACAACGTTCCGTCGTTGTCCCTCGTGGCTCGTCCTGAATCTTGGGCAAGACGATGCGAAACACCCGTCTGGTTGCCTCCAGCTTCGGTTCAGCACCGGAATTGGCGTATTCACGCCAAATCATCGGGAAGCCAGAACCATAATTCTCCATCCAGCCCAGGCGCCTAAGAATATCGGCCAAGCGCTCATTGCGACATTTGCTCACGCCTTCCAAAACGATATCGTCAACGCTCAGTCGTCCCGGAATGCTCCCGTAGGACAGAAATTCGAATCGATCCGGAAAGATCGAGACTTTAGTCGGTTCCGACTGCGAATAATCGCGGTGAACAGCACAATTGACCAGTGCCTCTCTCAAAGCCTTTGGAGGCCAGGCGAAATGGCGTTTGTTTGCAAGTTTCCCCGTTTTGTGGATCAACTCCGGATTGATTGCGGCAAACATGTCGAATACCTGGTCAATTTGTCTCAACAGAGATCCTGAGAATTCGCGAACAGAAAGCGATGCTGAGTCTTGTGAAAAAGTTCCGACCACAAGTTTTGTCCGGTTCTGATCCGAGAGCAGTTCACCCAATTGCGTGAAGTGATCGGCGTCATCAACCAAGCCCAACCGCAGATAATGTGTAGGAGAAAAACTGACGTTGTATTTCTTAAAAATGTCCGCAGTTTCTCCGAACCTGAGATCTGTTTGTCGGCTCAGTCGTGATTCCCATGGCTGGGGTGAACTCTCGCGAATCATGTCGCGAATTTCTTCTTCCGTAGCAGTAACAGACATAGATCCGTCACGCACATAGGCGCCGCCCGTATACCGCTTACCTTTCAACGCATAAGGCCGATCCTCGCCGGGTTCGACAGTCACTCGCAGGACGTATCTGCAATTACCGACTGAAATAACCTTCGTTGAAACCATATCAATTAGGACGGGCTCAACTTCTGAACGGCAAAATTCTTGAACCGCACGGGAAATTACATTGACTGCCTTCTTGCTGAGTCCTTTCGTGATTGCGTCATCGGATATTCCGAAACACAGATCTCCGCCAATCGTGTTTGCAAACGCGAGCAGCGTCTTTTTGGCCGTTTGGCTCCAACCTTCTTGGAATTCGACACGTACACTCCGGCATTCAGGCAACTTTTCTATCACTTTTCCTCCCACATTTAGCTTTTTGCTATCAATCTATCAGTCTTATTGACAGATTGATAGAAAACTGTGACAGACACAATGCCATTTCTCGGTACGCCATAGCGCCCAAGTCCTGTTCCGTCAAAACCATCGATTTCCGTCAAAAAAATCCAGGAATGAAGCCTGAGGAAGGTGCTGTCAGCGCAATAGAGACAAAAGCACAAGACTCAAGACATATCCGCCGTTGATTGCAACTCCAACAACTCAACGGTTCTTCTCTCAACGTCTCGTGCGGTTAAATACCACAAGGTAGGATGCAAGCATTTTTCCGCGATTGCTTCCTCAACAGAATTTCCCCGCTTCACAGCTTCACATCACAAAACTCCACAAGGCCAGCAACACAACCTGACCGGTGAGAATTCGCAGGAACATCGCCAGCGGATACACCGTGGAATAGGCAATCGCCGATGAGTCCTTTTCGGAAATCGTGTTGGCATACGCCAGCGTCGGCGGATCGGTTGTCGCACCCGCCAGCAACCCAACGATGAGGTGGTAGTTCATTTTGAACTTGATGCGGGCCACGACACCCGTGATGATGAGCGGAACAACCGTGATAACCAGGCCAAGCGCCACGTAAAGCAAGCCGTTGCCATCGATGAAGGCGCTGACAAATCGATCGCCCGCGCTCAAGCCGACGCTCGCCAAAAAGAGCGCAATGCCCATTTCGCGAAGCATCAGGTTAGCCGAGTGTGTTGTGTAGGTTATGAGCTTGAAATGCGGCCCCCAGTACCCCAGAAGAATAGCCACGATCAAAGGACCGCCGGCAAGACCAAGCCGCAGTGGAACGGGCATGCCGGGAATCGCGATGGGAAGAAAGCCCAACAAGATCCCCAGAACAATGCCCAGAAAAATCGAAATGATGTTTGGATGATCGAGCTTTTGCACCTGATTTCCCAAGCGATCAGCCAGGCGTTCGATCGAGCGCTGCGGTCCGACACAATAAACCTGATCGCCCATCTGCAAATGCAGGTTTTGGTACGGGAAAAGCGTCATACCGGCACGAAAGACTCGTGTGATATTGACACCGTCATAGCGGCTCAGATGCAGTTCTCCCAGGCGCATCCCGTTGACCTGATCCTTGGTAATCAGAATGTTGCGGGCAATCAACGGCGAATGCGCCGTCGCAAGATCAATGTCGGTTTCCTCCTGCCCAAAGAAAGCAACGATCGCGGCCTTGGACTCGGCTCCAGACACTATTCTCAGCTTGTCGCCCACAAATACCTGCGTGTCAGGACTCGGACTCGTGATCACGCCGTCGTGCAGAACTCGTGAGCAAATGAACGCTCTGCCGATGAAATCTCGAATGTTGCGCATCGTCTGACCGTTGATGCCGGCATTCGTAACAACCACATGAAAGAAGATCGGAGCGTCGCTGTTTGCACTCGCCTCTTCGTCCCAATGTCGATCTTCCTCCTTGAGATTGATGCGAAACATCTTTCTCAAAATAACTGCCGACGTGATGATGCCGACCACACCCAACGGATAAGCGCAGGCATAGGCAATGGCGATGTTCTCACCTTTGTAGCCCAACATATCGAGCGCTTCCTGCGTCGCACCGAGGCCCGGCGTATTAGTGACGGCGCCGTAATGAACACCCAAAATCTGAGGCAGCGTCACGGTACCTTGCAAAACCAGAAAGAGCGCAATCGTCACGAGAATGCTTAAGCCCACCGCTAACAAGGTGAGCAAATTGAGCTGCAAGCCGCCGCTTTTGAAGGACGAAAAGAAGGATGGTCCGACCTGCAGACCGATGAAGAACACAAAGAGGATGAGACCGAAATCTCGGAGGAAGTTGAGAACCGTGCCGTTGACGGTGATGCCGGCGTAGCTCACGGCCAGAGCGACAAAAAGAACGAAGGTGACGCCAAGCGAAATGCCGAACACCTTGATGCGTCCCAAGGCCATGCCAAGTGCAATGACCACCGAGTACACCAAAAGAATGTGACCGATTGAATCGGTATCCGTCAGAAGCGGCATCATCCAGTCCATGCACGACCTCCTACACGCTCTGCTACTCTTTTGAGAACTATACTCTGCGTCAAAAAAGACGGACGCCGTCAACAGAATTGGAGAACCGAAACACAATGCCCAAAGCAATCATCGTCGGCGCGACATCCGGAATCGGCAAGGAAGTGGCACTGCAGCTGCTCGCCAAAGGCTGGGAACTCGGCATTGCAGGAAGACGAACTGAGCGTCTCGAAGAAATCAAAGCCCAGACACCGCAACGAATCCATACGCGACGCATTGACGTGCGCTCCAACGATGCCGCAAGTGACCTGCTTGCTCTGATTGCCGATCTTGGTGGAATGGATCTGTACATCCATTGCTCCGGCATCGGATGCCAAAACACCGATCTCAATCCTGACGCTGAGTTGAATATCGTCGCAACCAATGTCGACGGTTTCGTGAAGCTCGTGGACTGCGCCTTCTCCTACTTCCTCGGTAAAGGCGGCGGACATCTGTGCATCATCAGTTCCATTGCTGGCACCAAAGGCCTCGGAGCCGCCTGCGCTTACTCGGCTTCAAAGGCGTTTCAGAACACGTATCTCGACGCTCTCGAGCAATTGTCCGTGATGCGAAAGTGCCCCATGACCTTCACCGATGTGCGCCCCGGTTTTGTCGATACGGATCTGCTTGCAGACGGCAAGACCTACCCGTTCAAAATGAACGTCAAGGATGTCGCCTCCTCCATTGTCAAAGGCATCGAAACGAAAAAGCGCGTCCTAGTCATTGACTGGAAGTACAAGCTACTCGTCTTTGTCTGGCGTCTGGTGCCACAGTGTCTCTGGAAGTATTTTCCGATCAAGAGCTGAACCGAAACGATTTCCGTTGTCTTTCGCTCCCAAATCCACTCTTCTTCTGACTCCGGTCAACATACCGGGGTATCCGCCCTGAAAAACTTCCCGGTGAATCAACTGTTTCCGCCGACTCGCGGCGAGTCGGCCTCTGGAAGAGATCATCATGGAATTTTCTGCCGTTCGTTTTTAGCCAGCGCAGCCGCATCCGGACTTGCAGGCTTTGCCGCTCCCGTTTTTGCCGCTCCGACGCCCGGTCTTCTGCGCACGCCATCCAAATGGGATATGACAACAGACGTTGTTGTAGCTGGCTCCGGCATTGCCGGCATGTGTGCCGCCACCGCCGCTGTTGACAACGGCGCCAAAGTCATCGTCTTTGAAAAAGGCAAATACTACGGTGGTGCAGCCGTTATCAACGGCGGCATCATGGCACTTCAGGGCGGCACAAAGTGGCAGCGTGAACACGGTGTAACCGACACGCCCGAACGCCTTTATGCTCACCTCACGGATCCCAAGAATCCCGAGTACAAAAAGAACAACCCCGCTCTCTTGAAGAAATACTCGCAGTATTGCGGTCCCACTCAGGAATAGCTTGAAGCCCACGGCGTTAAGTTCCTTCCGACCGCAATCAAACCCGGCAAGTACGACGGTCAGCACCACGAGTTTTACCTGCACGTCTACACCGACGATCCCGGCGACGGCAACCGTAAACCTCAGCCTTCCGGCGGCTTTATGGGCGGACGCGGCGTCATGATGCCGTTTAAAGCCTACTGCGAAGAAAAGCGTACAGATTCTGATGGAACACAAGGTCACTGACGTCAACAAAAATGCTCAGGGACGCGTGATCGGCGCTCGAGTTGAAGCCGGCAATAAAGTGATTAACGTCCGTGCCCGCAAAAGCGAAGTACTCGCCGGCGGCAACTTCAAGAGCAACATCGCCATGCGCCGCTACATCGATCCGCTTGGATACGATGCATAAGAAAGGGCTGATAACTGTGTGAAAACCAACCTCTGCGGAATCAGATCTAGATCGGTCACGTCAGACACTCAATCCGTCAGCGCTGGAATTCTCTGCCTTCCAGCCACCTGAAACAGGATCTACGTTTCTACTGTGGTCAACCATCCAATTCACGATTGACGTGGATGATTCACCTACCGCTGTCCGTGAGAGAATACGGCCACGCGAAAAAATGGAGACATGAATGAGTGACGAAAAACAGAAAATGATGCTCCTCTACGGCAGTGAAGGAAATGGCCCAAAAATTCAGGTGCTTGTATAGGATGAAACTATCTGGTTGAGCCAGAAACAAATGGCCGAACTTTTTGAAGTTTCTACGGCCACCATCAATGAACATCTGAAAAACATTTTCAAAGATGAAGAGCTCCGCGAAACTTCAGTTATTAGGAATTTCCGAATAGCTGCCAATGATGGAAAAAATTACAACACCAAGCGTTACAGAGCCATTTCTATAAATTTCGGCAACCAGTCAACCAGAGCCAAAGGAACATTAAGTAGCCGGTCGTCCTTTTTGAGATTCAATCCCGATAAACGAATGGTCAATGAAGGATCGAACTTACGCGCATAAACCCCGTGGGATGAGGGTACGAAAAATGGACCTGATAGATCGGCCCTGTTAGGGCACAATTTTGTCTATCAGGAGACTAAATCCCATGGCTTTTACTCGTCGTATTTTCACCAAAGAATTTCGTCTTAATGCAGCAAAACTTGTCGTCGACGAGCATCGCCCGGCTGTTGATGTGGCTCGCGAACTCGACATCAATCCCAAATCCTTGTATAGCTGGGTGCGCCAGTATCGCAGCGGATTGCTTCAAGCGTCACTTGACGGCGAAGATTCCGTTACTGCCGAGCAGGCAGAGATTGCGCGTTTGCGCTCTGAATTGCAGAAGTCCCGTGCCGAGGTATTACTGCTAAAAAAATTCGCGGCGTACCTCTCGAAAAACGGCCTTCAGTGAGGTACGCCTTTATTCAAGCTTCCTTTGAGGATTCGGAACTCAAAGATATCCCGATAGCCAAGCGTTGCGAGGTACTTGAGGTCAGTGTCAGCGGCTATCACGCATGGGTTAAGCGCCAGCGCATGCCTGTGAAGTGCAAGAAGGTCATTTCCGATGAGACTGTGCTCAAACAAGCCAAAATCATCCGCAACGAAATGAAATACACCCCCCCCCGGGTACCGTCAAATGCACGCGCTCATGCGTCAAAGAGGCGTTTGCATCGGAGTCAAACGGCTCAGAGGCGTTTTGCGTGTCAACGGCATCATCGGGTACCGTCATTTCAAACGTACCGTCAAAACAACCGACAGCAAACACAACATGTTTGTCTATCCCAACCTCTTAGGACGCAATTTTGCTCCCGGAACACTCAACAGAGCATGGGTGAGCGACATCACGTACTTACCCACGGCCCAAGGCTGGGGGTTCTTGGCAACCATTTTGGATCTTGGGAGTCGCCGCATTCTGGGCTGGGCCATGGATACTTCGATGACGACCGATCTGGTCCTTAGGGCTCTCAATATGGCTGTACGTACGCGCGGTATCAACGCTGTTGCGGGAACGATCATGCACTCGGATCGAGGCACGCAGTATTGTTCTGCTGCTTTCCAAAACCGACTTATGCAACTGGACATGAGGTGCTCCATGAGCGATGTGGAGCAATGCTGGGATAATGCGCCCGGTGAGTCAATCTGGAGCTCCCTCAAGCGTGAAACACTCATCGGTCGCAAACGCTTCGACAGCTATGAGCAGGCTGTTATTACGGTTACTCGTTGGATAGAAACCTACAATACGATTCGTCCTCATTCGACCATCGGTATGCTGGCGCCTGTCAACTATGAAAAGCAGTTACTCGGGGTTTCCTGAGGGACTGCCTACAATGCTTGAACCTTCAGGTCCAAATTTCGCGCCCCACCCCATTCATGGCCAGTGCGCTTGATCTGGCCAGTCGCTGCCTGGTTGGCTACAGTTTTGACTCCACCATGAAAACGTCTCTGGTTATGGACGCCCTGCGTATGGCTATTGCCAATGAGCACCCGGCTCCTGGCTTGATTTTTCACAGTGATCAAGGTTCACAGTACTGCAGCCATGTTTTTCAGGAATTTTTGCTGCGCCAGGGCATCAGTGGCTCTATGAGCGAGCGTGGGCAATGCTGGGACAACGCTCCGGCCGAATCATTTTGGGCAACCCTGAAGCGGGAAACGTTACCGTTATCCGGCTGCTTCAGCAGCCGAAAGGAGGCGCAGGATACTGTGACTCGTTGGATATCTTATTACAATGGAACTCGGCCCCATTCACAGCTGGGGATGCGATCCCCTTATCAATTCAGATTAAGGGCGCAGGCCTCGTAATTCGGGCTTTTTTATCGAGATTCGAAATTCCGCGCCCACGTCCCAGTTCCAGGCCTATGTCGCGATGGTATTTGGCTTCGGGCCGGCGCTTGCTCCCGTTTTGGGAGGCTACTTCAGCACGCATTTGGGGTGGGCGAGCAAATTTCATGCACTGACCGTCATCAGCGCGGTTCTTGCGACAGCCTGCTTTTTCCTGTTGCCGGAAAGTCTTCCCAAAGAGGCGAGAACGCCGGTGAGTTTTTCGGGACTGGCGAAGGGATATGCGCGCACGGCTTCGCACGTCCCGTATATGCTCGGCAACTGCGCGCTCGGGATTGCATTTTTGGGGCAGGGCGTCTTCATTGCAGGTGCGGCCGACTGGTGCGTCAACGTCATGGGACTGCAAAGCGATCAGTTTTGGATGTTGTTTCTCCCCATGATCGCCGGAACTGTGGTGGGCAGTTGGGCTTCGACGCGCTTGGTGGGGCGGCCGGGCACGTCGGGCACGATGCGCGTGGGCTTTGCCGTGATGCTGGCTGCCGCCGTGATTTCGATGGTGCTCCTGGGACTGCACGGTCGGGTGGGTTTGCCCTGGGCGGTGATGCCGTTGTCGCTTTACACTATCGGGCTTGGAATCACACGCCCCGGCATGTCGCTTGTATTGATGGACTTCTTCCCCGGCACGCGGGGTCTGGCGAGCTCGATTCAGAACTTCGTGCAGACGCTCTTTTTTGTGTCCTGTTCGGCCTTTGTCGTTCCGCTCGTCTATGGCGAGGCCTGGCGCTACGAGGCCGCACTCATCGTGTTTTGCATCAGCAGCATGGTGTTGTGGGGCTTGACGATGCACCTCAAGCTGCAACGACACGAGCGTCCCCGCGAAACGCGGGTGTGAGAGGCGCTTTACTTCTCAGCCCTGTACGGTGATCGTGCTGCTTGCCGGGATTCCACCCTTTGGTGAGACAGCGCCCCTCGTAAAAACAAGGGGGAGGGGCATCCGGCACACGGAGGTTGATCAGAGCGTATGTCTCGAGAGAACTCTGATTAACCTCGCGGGGAGGTGGACAAAAACTTTGCCCAAAGCTTGAAGTTCAAGCATGCATTAACAAAATTGATCGTGCAATCGAGATGTATTTTCAGTCTATTTGAGAATCGATTCGATTACTGGTTGATTCTTTCGGACATCCCCTACTGAATAGGGTCATGAAAGGCAGTTGACGAGTTCAGTCAAGTTATGGTTGGCGTCGTGTGATTGAATTAAATGTGGTTGTTAACCTGAGACAATAGGAAAAAATTCAATTCATATCGATTTGCGGCATGCGTTTTTTTATCATAAATGCGCATTGCATTTAATGGTGTGGTGGTTTTTTTCACTGCTTGTAAATCAGGTCTGCGTACTTCAACCATCCATTTGCATGTGTTGCATCAGATAGTAGAATTGCTCGGAGGTCATTGCCAAGCCGTGTAAGCGTTAATTTTGGAGGAATGACATCGTCATTTTCACAAAGAAAATGAATTTGATTGATTTCAGAAAACTTCAACCAATATTTTGTCAAGTCCATAGAGTCTGACAATAAAGGTACATTATGGTGACGACACCAGGCCTGATGATCCAGATTTCCAGCAATGGTAATGATTTTTTGTACATTAATATTTTTATTGGTCACGGCACATAGCCCTGCCACCTGAGCCCCACCAGAGTAGCCGATCAATGTGACCTTCTGTTTGTTGGAAATCATTTCAAGAGCTTCGCCCATGGCTACAATAACTTCATTTGAAAAACGTCCCGTCGACCAATACATACGATGGCATCGGATGCCACTTATAAACTGACACGGACGAGCTAGATAAACCACATTGTCATGTGGATCGCCAAAAGCCAACTTCCGAAAATCTTTTTCTTTTGGAGTGGGATTGCTTGAAGCTCGACCGTGTGCATTAAATGCGTATCCATCGCCTTCGATATAAATTCGCACCGGCTTGTTCGGATCCGTGATTTTTTGCCAGCTGGCTAATCTGAAAAAGGTTGTATCAATCTCTTGATATTGAAAGGTCTTCGGAACTTCTAAAGAGGAACATCCCGACAAGAGCAACGAGATCAAAACAAGAGAAAGGCCTTTCTTCATAGGGACGAAATCAATTACAGACAAATTGCAATGAAAAAGAGCAGTGTAGAAAATTCCACACTGCTCTTTGATTTTATGCCTAGCCGCACGTCGTCAGATGACGACATGCACAAGTTCTGAAATTAGAACTTGTACTTGGCATTGAGGATGCCGGCATGGTTCTGGTAGTCGCCGCGCCATGCACCTTCGTAAGAGAGCGACATTTCGAAATTGTCGCCCATTTCAGCCTTCACGCCGATGTCGGCTTCAACGCCGAAGCGATCCAGCGTTTCACCATCAACGGAGTAGGAGCTACCGTTGGCGAGTGTGACAAACGACGTGTTGTCGGCATCGACGATGTCGTAGGTCATGGCCAGACGAACCTGCGGCACGACGCTCATTGCCGGAGAGACCTCAAAGGTCTTGGCAAAGCGAGCACCGATTACGCCGGTGAGTACGTCTTCATCCGAATCAGCAACCGACGTACCCATGCCGTTGGTATAGGAGTCCGTGCTGATGTGGTAGTAGCGCAGACCGGCTTCAGGCGTCACGGTAAAGCCGGAGACGGCCAGATCCAGACCGCCCATCAGCTGCAGGCCGAGCGTATCGGCATCGTACTTGGCGTCAACTCCATAACCGGCAACATTGGCCTGTTCTTCGTAGTTTGCCCAGGCATAGGAAAGAATGCCGTTGACATACCAGTTGGCAGGCTTGTATTCGCCATAGAGGAATGCCGTGTAGCTATCAACATCGGTCGAGCGCAGGAAGCCGTCAACGTCGGTGTTGGTGTAGGCAAAGCCCATGCCGATGGTGGTTGAGTCAGTGGGCTTGGCTTCCAGACCGAGAGCCAGACCGTTCGAATCGGCGCTGTAGCCGCGAGCCTTCGAGGTGTCGTCCATGTCGGTCGTGCCAACCATACCCTGAACCCACAGAGCCGTACCGGAGGTACCGTCACCGGAGGCCATGCCCTGAGAGCCGCCAAGGCGGGAACCGATCACGCCAAAGACCTGAGCGGCCGTATCGGTCTGAACCTGAGCGACCATCGGTGCAGCTTCGGGAGACATGGCAGTTACGGCATCCATGGCGCCCGGACTGTTGGTCTGAACGGCAGTAGATACAGCATTGAGGATTTCGTTGTTGGTTTCCGCGCTGATCAAAGCAGACAGAGCACGAGCCTGATTGCCGGTTGCACCGGTCGACTCCATGATCTGATCGGTCGTTTTTTTAGTAATGGTGTAGCTGCCAGGCTTGCCTTCAACAGCCTGCTTAATGTCGAAGAGAGCGTTGTCGACAATATCAAAGTCTTCACCCGTAAACGTTCCCGTTACCAACTGGTAAGCTTTGTCAGTTGCTTGATAACCCGGTTTGAAGACAAGTGCGAGTTTTGCCCCTTCATTGGTGACATTATTGGCAATAGTTGTCACACCGGCATTGATCACAAGTTTGGAGCCGGATTCAAAAGTAATGGTGCCATCACCTCCGGTAATGCCGCCGTCAAGAGTCAAGGTTCCTTTAACATTGATACTGCCAGTGTTGAAAATATCGTTGAGGCTTTCGTTGACCTTGTTGTTCTCGAATACTACGTCTCCTACGATGGAGATGCTTCCTTCTTTGTTGTAAATAGCACCGCCATCTTCAGTTGCAGTATTGTCCTTAAAGGTAGTTCCTTCGAGGGTTAGTGAACCGGCATATTTGTTACTTTGGCCTAAATTGTAGATAGCACCGCCCTTGGCAGCTGTATTTCCGTTGAGTTCGACATTTTTCAACGAAGTGTAGCCGACGGTGTAAATTTTTCCGCCTTGGCCATCAGTCGAATTTGATGCTAGAACGCCGCCGGTAATGTTCAGGTTATGTTTTTCACCAATATTAGAGGAGGTGCCGTCACTATTTACTTCAATTTTTCCGTAAATGGTTGAATTGTTTGAATTTACTTCAACGCCTTCAGTGTATCCAGCCTTTGGCCAATAGTATGCATCAAAGGCAACCCCATTTTCGGATGCATAAATTGTTGAGTTATTGATATTTATGGTGCCGCAGTTGTTAGAGAGAGTATAGTTCTCGGGAGATAATTTTCTTCCATCCAGAGTCACATTTTCCAGAGTTAAATTGCTGTAATTCTGGATTACCATTTTAATTTTGTCTGGATTATCTGCCACAATAATCCCATTTTTAATGGTAATGTCTCCAGCTTGTTTTAATAATTGAAATGCTTGAGTTTCAGTGCCTTCAGAGCCGGCGCCATTTCCGTTGACTACATATTTATGATTATTTAAGTTTATTGTTATATTTTTTGCATCTGACTTGGATCCGTTGTCCGATTCTAAATTTCCGAGTGAATAGCCGTCTTGATTATCTAGATCAACATAAAGAGTGATTTCTTCGCCTGCATTTGAATGATCAAGTGCATCTTTGAATGTCAAGTAATTTGTTTCGCCGATTTTGACGACATCGGAAGCATTGGCTGTACCAAGCAGAGCGGTGCTGACTGCAACTGCAAGAATTGACAATTTGAATTGTTTAATCATTTGAATGATTTCCTATAAGGATTGGATTAATCTCGCAATGTGTTTATTGATGGATATATTGATATGGCCTCTGGAGATTTGTATTTTTATTATTTGAAATATTCCTATAGCTTAATCACTAAAGCCATCCTAGATAATTATCAAGGAAGTTTTTAAACCGCGGGATGGGTATAACCCTTACATAAATTAGAATTTTTTCACAATGTGAGCTGTGTTCTTTAAAAGATGAAATTTGTTACGGCTGCATGTGGAGAAATTAATGTTGGCATAGAGACACTTTTACGTTCTTGCCACCGATTTCTCCCGAGGTTTAGATATTTGTTTTTGACGTCGCTTAGCTTCAGAAAATGCCGCTGTTAATTCTTTTACTCATCACAGATTTGTGGCGGGATCTACAAATTCAGCCGTTTTCGCAGAAGGGCGGTTAACTACGGTCAGCTAACCGACTTAAATCTTCAAAGCGAGCCTCTATAACAAGAAATTTATTTCATCTGCTGAAGATTTACTAAAACAACTATGCAAATGGACGGCACTATACCTGCGGACTTCCGCAAACTGCGCTCTGTCAAATTCTTGATCTTTTGTATCGGTGTTCCGTTCTTAACATCGATGTAATGATTCGGACACGCCGATTCTCCTTACTCCTCCTCGGACAATCTGACCAAGTCGACAGATGTTGTACACAAGCGAGGTCAGCGTGATGTTGAACTTCGCCCGAATCAGGCCAATTGACCGTACAACGCTTCCTCCGAGGGATTCTTCGATAAAACCGAACGCGTGCTCGATACGGCTACGCACGCTCGAAATCATTTTGTTGCTTTGCTTTTGATCGGCGGTCAACGGAACACCTTTGCGGCCTTTCTCACAAATTAGGGGCGGCATGTTTGCTTCAAGCAGCTTCTCGACAATTTTTTTGCCTGTGTAGCCGGCATCTGCAAAGAACAGCACTTCCTTTTTGCTGTCTTTTGCCCAGTGTAAATACCGGTCGATGACCTTGGCGTCGTGTACCTTTGCTGTCGTGGGAAAGACCTTGACAATGAGCTTGCTGACGGCACACAGCAGGAAGTGGCCTTTGTAGCCGTAATGCACTTCTTTGCGCTTCTTTGTCCAGCTGGCATCGATGTCCTTATGACGTCTTTTCACCGGCTGATCATTCCACAGAGTTGAGCCCTTACCCTTTTTGATCAGGGCATTTTCTTCTCGAGTGTTGCGCTGTTTAGGGGCTTCGAAAAAGCTCGAGTCGGCAATCACGGCATCCTTACCGATATGGCAGTTTATCGACTGCAACTTCTTGACGTAGTCGGCAAAAACAGTCTCAAGAACCTCAGTTTGCGCAAAAATTTCCTTGTATTTCCAGATTGTCTTGTGACTGGGAACATCGCCGGGTTGGAAAATACCAAGCCAGTGCTGAAGCACTCGGTTTTGCAGCATCTCCTGCTCGAAGTCCCGATCTGCTTTTCCGTAAAGACGTTGAGCGACAACGCACTTGAGCATAAAGATCGGATCCATCGCTCTGCGGCCGGCTGAGCTCAGCTGTGAAGTCGGCTTGCCGCCGTGGCTGATGCGGTACGTATCAATGGCTTGAGTTATGAAGGATCTGTATGACTCGAAAGGAAACAGCTCGTTGAGCCGTAAGAGCTTGCCAGCGCCTTTTTTGGCTCGCTCCAGAAACAAATCAGTGGCAAAGAGATCCAACTGAGAGGAAGGCTTGCGGTATACTCTGCACGTAATGGATTTTTCAGGTGGTTTTGAGTCGCGAAGTCAATTCTAACCTGTTGAATCCATTATTTTTTTGTCCCTGCGCTGCATTTCCTCAATTTATAGATCTTCCCATAAGGAGTCACTTTCTGAGCTGGTTCAAAAAGCCGTGTCTCGTTATATTTTGTCCTCTCTCTCGAAAGAAGCCAAAGACAAAGTCGAAAATTCAGGCCTTTCTCAAAAAGATCTGGAAAAAATCATCGCTGACAGTCTTGCCTGGGCAAAGGACTGGCGAAATGAAGTGTCTTCTTAGTTCAGGTCATATTTCTTCACTCTAGAAATTCCAACATCAAGAATGAAGACGAATGAAAAACGCCCGACTCCCAGCTTCCGAGAATCGAGCGTTCTGTCGCTAGACAGCTTTTGTCAAGTCAGCCAATGCCCGGCTATAAGCCCCGCCACCATCAGCATTGAGAACATCAGCTGCGTCTTAGCCGTCGAGGCATCCAACGTCGCTATGCTCTCCGTATTGACTCCATCAAATCGTCCGACCTGCTTGCAAAGTGCCATCACACCCACGGCAACAGGCAGAGTCAACAGCACTGTCAACGGCAAAGTCCCGAGCCAAACAGTTGCCAACAAAATTGCAAACGGCACGAGCATCTCAAACTGATACAGCCGCACCGACCTATTTGGCCCCAAGACTGAGGCAAGCGTACGAATGCCTGCCTCCGTATCCGTCTGAGCATCTCGCAGATTATTGGCGTGCAAAATGCCGACCGTGAGAATTCCGGTGGGTAGCACCGCCCAGATGGCATCAAGCGACCACGTCCCCGTCACAATCCACGCCGTAGCAAAAAGCGGCGTGAGCGTATAGGCGATAAAGATGACCGCGTCACCGCCGACGCGATACTTCAAGGGCGGATACACCAGCGCCGCCGCAATGCCCGCAAAAGTCACCGCCAGAAACGGCAATCCCGTTCGCCAAACGAGAAAGAGCGCACACAGTGTTCCAGCGAAAAAAAGGAAAATTGAAAACCAAAGGAACTCCCGGGCCACGAACTTACCGTCGACAAGCTGCCGTACTCCCAACGTGTTTTGGTTGTCGACGCCGTACCGAAAGTCAAAATAGTCGCTCCAGACGTTACCTGCCGCATGGAAAATGACGATGTTCACAAGCGCCCAGACGGCATTGACCGGATCAACGGCTACACCGTCAGCGAAATAGTAGGCAAGGACCAAAGCCACCGGCATTGTCGAAGCCGGATACGACCATGGGCGAGTCGCCAGGAACCAGTCTGCCAAGGTGCGCTTATTTGTCATGTGATACAACTTTCCTCTACACGATTAACGAAAACCCGCAGTATACCCATTAGTAGTGTCCCGAATACGCTCTGACACCAACGGCCGCCCAAAAGGGCTCGAAACCAAACGAAAAATTGACGGCACCGTCAATCAGGTCAGAAAAACAGGCGGCCCAGGCGGAATCCCTCTCCTACTTCTTTGCCATTTATCGAGTCGACACGCCCTGAGATCATGGCCACGCCGATCGGCGATTGAAAGAACTCCAGTGCCTGATCGAGATCCATTTCGAGGCTGACTTTGTTGCTCGAAACCGGGTACGTCTTGATCGTCGTATCTTTTTGCAAGTCACAGTAGTTGCGCTTCAAGTCAAAATGGCCATGAGTGATGCCAAGCATGATCTGCATCTCTTCATCGCTGCCGTTGGAACGCTCCAGCAGAAGATCCAGGCGACGTCTTTCGAGCCTGAACTCCGCCTTTACAATGGCCCCCTCCTCGAGGTAATGAACGTTCACGCAAAACACCGAGCCGGCCTGGGTATTGACGATGATCCACTGCGGAGCCGGACACCCTGACTCGTTGAGTGTGATACACCAAGTCTTGCCGTAATTGAGCTCAGGATCGGGAATCACGCGCCGCACGTAGGTCGTGATCAGAAGAAGCGCTTCATGAGAAAACCGAGACTCGCGAAAATTCATGTAGCGCTCCCAGTCGCTTGCAGTGGCTTTGTTCTTGGCTTCCTCGAGCGTTTCAAGCCAGCCGCCTTGACCAAACTGAAAGACGGCGTACTCGTCCATGCGATCGAGCTTCTGAACGGCGGCAGAAACCGATAGATATTCCTTGCGACGATTGAGTTCTTCGGCAAGCTTGACCTTGGATTTGTTCGCAAGACGCAGTCCCCTCTTCTGCGCCGAAGCAATCACGGACGTTTCCAGATTCTTTCGTCCCTGCATATCCATCATGTCAGTCGGAAGAATCGCAAGCGCAGCCAGTTTGACACCATTGTGTAAATGTTCCTTTTGTCGATCCAGAATGTCGCAGGCCTCGCCGATATAGATTTCACCTCTCTTTCGCAATTGAATATAGACGCCGGGTAAGCCTTTTTTCAATTTGACATCAAGACAATGCGGCAAATTCTCCTGAATAATTAATGTACAACCGACTTCGAGCGCAAATGATCGAAATACGGTCAATTTGTTTTCAGTAATTTTTCCCTTAGATTCTTCCATTTTCAAAATCAGACAGATATAATAAAAGTGCTTATGTAATTTTTAGCCAAAAAGCAGCTCTCGAGAGGCCATTTATTTGATTTTGTAACACTCAATCTGCTTTTTCATCCGAGTCGATACCATGCAAAACACATCTTTTTTCTACACGACACCTTTCCATCGAATCTCCAACCGTTTCCTTTCTTTTATTTAATTTAACGTCAAAGGTGTCACCATGCGCAAACTCAATCCGATCACGGCTTTGTATTTGAAGATTTTGGAGTTCATCAGTATGCTACTTATAAATGTAGGCGGGAAAATCGATGATTTTGTTGACACGAAAAACGCTACTCCTGAGCAAATTAAAAGATGCAACGAACAGGGAGAGCAAATTCGTAGGATTCTTCGGTTTTGGGGACATAAGTTCTAATGAATAGTTCCTAGTTTGATTTAAATCGAATGACTGAATAAGCCTCTTAATTCATGGGAAACCTCAACCCCATTACCGACAGCTATCTCAAAATCCTTGAAGTTGTCAGTGTCATCATGGTCGCGGTCGGAGAAAAGCTTGATTCACTTTTCTCCTCCCAACGGCTTGCCGCAGAGCATTCCCGGCGTTTTCGTCATCAGCCCCCATGGTGGCCCGACGACGATCAACGCCCTGATTTCCGTCAATGGCATTCGTCTTCAGACTCGGAACCAATTGACTCCGGTCTTCCTGACTACTACTTCAATCAATTCGATCCTCACAGTCCGTTTTACGAGCCTTCCCCGGATTCCTATGATTGGCATGACTCCTTCACCGATCCGAACATTCATCACGATACAGATCCGTTCGGTTCCTACTGAGATCTTCATGGCAGTCTGATTCCTTTGGGCTGACGCGCGATCTCCACCAAATGCTCCCAATCCGACTCCGACACGTAATCCCGGTCGCTAGCACCGATTTGTTCGAGTCTGTCGTTTAATGTCGGATTGTTCGCAGCCCACGACCGCAGGTCTTCCTGGATTTGGTCACCGTTTCGATAACCCCATCCGCCCATAAAGGCGTTTCGCAAGGCAAAGTTCTTGTCTTGATGTTCCATGTTGTAGGCTTCTCGAGCAACAAGCATCACACCTCGATCAAAGTTCATCTGCTTTTCTCGCGCCTGTTGGTTGCTCTGATGACTCGCAACAAACTGTCCGTGCTGTGCATCGAACTGCTTGACACCCGCGGACGCCCCGGCATTCATAACATCCCCAGCACTCGAAGCATTGAGGGTAGAGCCCGATATTTCGCTGATCTTTGCCGCATTACTGCCAGCCACGCGCTGTACGTTGGCCGGACCAGCTTCAAAGACCTCCGCATTTCTCTCAATGGCAGAAAGAACCGTCCCGGGCCCGAATCGATCCGACGGCGAAACAGCACCTCCGGCTCGAACATGTTGCTCTCCTGCAAAGCTAGCCACCTCGGCAGGTTGATACATCGCTCGCAGTACAGCCTCACCGCTGCCGTAGCGTTCAACAGCAGAATTCATCAGCGGCACCGAAGCGTCAGCCGACGTTGTCACCGAACCGGTATCCGACTCGTTTAACGTAGAGACAGCCGACATCGATTCCACATGCGACTGTGTTTGGTCCCGACCAGCCGAATGAGTTGCATCCAACGATTGGACAAAGCCTCTTGCGTAGTTGCGCACTCGTTCGTCTGTATGGCTATTGGCAACGCTCTCAGCGGCAGAACGAACCGTCTGGTAGGTCGTAGTAGCGCTTTCCCCGCTTTGCGTACTAACCTTCCCTGTAGCTCGATCCACCAAATCCTGAGCATCTCTGAATGTCAAGGCACTACCAAGCTTTCCACCCACAATGACATGTGACGAACCTTGAATCTTCGGAGAAGTTTCTATAGGCGCCCCCGCCTGAGAACAGCTAACAACCCCAAGCATTGGAACATCAGAGTTTTGCACTGAATTGCTATGTGCAGGCATTCTTATCCAATCTTTCAATCCTGAGGCAAGATCAGGATTGAAGGGAGCGTTTCTGTTTGCACTACCCATAAATTCAAGTCCACCATTACTTGACACACTCGTCCCCTCACTCACCGAACTCGTCCGATCCATCTCCGACGCCCTCGTCAAAGTCACACTATTGCCCCACCCGCTCGTATCCGAATAATTCGTCGCAAGAGACTTCTGTTCACTCAACGCATCCTTTAAGGCATGCGCAAAACTCTGCTGCGTGGAATCGCTGCTTGAGGCCGACTGCGAGAAAGAGAATCGCGCGGCATCGGTAGAGACAGTCGAGGTCTGCCCCACGTTCGAAGCCAAATGTCCGCGCACGAGACTTTGCTGCATCTGAGAGTCCACCCCGAAACTCACGGCAGTGCGCTGCAGACCCGTCACCTCGCCGGATGCGGCTCGCGTCACCGTACCGTAACCGGACTGCGTCACCGCCATGCCAGTGTCCACGCTTCTTATCGAGGCATCGGCTTTGTTGGAAGAAACGTTGTTCGAAGACACGTTTGACACGCTCACGTTGCCCTGCGAGATATTGCCCGCGGCAATTGCGGCACCTTGAGATGTCGCAGCGTTTTGTGCGGGCTGCGTCAAACCTCCCACAAGCTGTCCCACGGCCATGTCGCCGGCTCGCACCAAGGCGTAGGAAATCACGGGAACGGCACAAAGCAAGGCCCCCGCTATCGCCTGAGAGCTTGCTCCCGTCTCGCGGATGAGCGTGGCGGCCTGAAGGCTCGAGCCCCCGAAGTTTTGCGCTAGCAGCGTGAAAGGATGCAGATCGTGCGCAATGACAAGGTAGTTGACGACGCTCGACAACGCAGGCCACAGCTGCACGGTCAAAAGAAGCGTGACGTAGCTTCGAACGACCCCGGCCATCCCGGATCCTGACACCAGGGCAATCAGCGCCACCACCGGGAACATCGCAATCACCACAAATTCCAGAGCGTTTCGGATCTTCGGCAAAGCGTCCTCGGCCATCTTTGCCATCGTGCGGTAGTTGATTTCACCGGCAAGATTTCCCTGAGCGCGGGCCAAGGTGGAGGCCATCGCCGCAGGACCGGCCACCGTCACGGCATGGCCCGACATCACCTTGGGCAAAGCGGTGAGCAGGAGCGAATGCTTCAAGGAGCTCTCGGCCGATCGCGAAATCCCCAGAAGCAGACTTTCCGTCTGCGTGATGCTTGCGGCGACCGACGTCGACGGATTCACGGCTTGCGGATCGAGCTTTACGTGCACCCAGCGCTTTAGGGCAGGAATTTCGACGTTGACCAGCACCTGCTCAAGTTCCGCGACGGCGGCAGGGCACTTCATCACCGAACCGTCGGGCATCACCGCAAGGCGCGCGGGATTGACCCAGCCGTCGCTTTTAATGAGCGTCCAAAGGTCGCTCGAAGCCATCGCTTCATCGGCCTTGCGGCCATCCAACACAACTTCCGGCAAGACGCAGTTTTTGAGAACCGCCTGCAGGGTTTCACGTCCCTGCACCGTCACCGGCCCCGTGCGCTGCAGCACCTCCATCACGCGCTGCGGATAGACGGCCCCGAAACTCGAATACTTTGCCACGTCGGCCGGAATGAACGCGGTCTCATAGGCCTGAGTCAGCCAATGCCCGATGCGGCTGGAAGCGGACGCAAAAAAGGCCATCGACAAGGGTACGTTGTCGACGTTGTAAACCGTTTGACTCCTGACGTCTTCAATGACGACCGTCGCCTTTGGAACGATCGCCACAAACCAAAAGAGCACCGCGCAGGCAAAGTAGGAAATCACGCTTCTGCCTTCGCCCTTGACCGCGCCGATCAGAAGGCACGCGACCATGCCGGTCACGACCAAGAAGGCCGCAAGCTGCACAAAGCCCGAGCCGTTGGTGACCGACACCAACCCCTCGAACAAATCCCGAATCTGATTGCCGTTCCAATAGGCGTAAAAGACAAACGCGTCGTCCATCACTTGAACTCCTTGGAGCTTTCGGGCCACGCCTCGATCGTGGGCGTCACCTGATTGACCGCCAGACTCTTTTCGATGTGCTCAAGCTGAAGAATCAGATTCGAGGCGCGTGCCATGCCCTGAAGGAGCTTGTCCTGTCGCTGATAGACACCCTGCTGCACGGCTTCGATTCTCTCTTCCAGACGCCGCACGTGTTCGACATGCTGTGCGGAATGGTCCTTGGCGCTTGACCCCGACAATGCGGCCTTGATGTCACCCGCCAGGGAATTGACCGCGGAGGCGAGCAATTCGTAGGCCGCCGCATCCACATAGATGCGCACCAAGTCGTCAGCAATGCCCTGATAGCGGGAAGTCGCGGCAAGGTTCAGGACTCGCAGCAGAGGTACACCCGTCGTGCCGCCCAAGAGCATCAGTTCCCGGTCGCTTACCAAGGAAGCGTTTCGCTCCCTTACCGCACGGCGATAATTGGCTGCGGCGTCGTGCAGTTGATCGACGAGACTTGCGTCGCTCGTTTCCGCGGGCGAAACTTTCAAGCAGCGTTTGGGTTCGTCGCAATGCAGCCGTTCAATCTTGACGTCGCCGCGCACTTCCCCGAAGAGAATCGGCAGCAGATCCGTTCCCGCATAGTGAGTGCTCGTCAAGACGGCGTCCTTGCCCGAGCCCGACTTTCTCAGAATCGTCGTGCCCACGAGCGTCATCATCACTTCCTTCAATTCCTGACTGTTGCCCTTGGAAAAGTTTCCGCTGTTGATAAGCGCCCAGGTGAGGTTGATTTCAGGAGCCGAGACGACGTTGCCCGAAGCGTCCTTTTGCACCGGGGCCTTGTCGATCGCCTTTTCGCCGTCGTCACGCACCTGGCGGTCGGCTTCGGACTGATCCGACGCAGCGCCGCTTGCGCGCAAGGCGTTCTTGGCTCCGAAGACTGCCTTTTGCAGTGCGCCGTTTGCCCCCGTATCCTCCATGATTGACTGCGCTGCGGTGCAGGCATCCGTGTAGCGGTTGGTGTAGCCTCGAATCAGATCCGAATAACGACCCACGATCTCATTTAAGTCCGGCGCCATGTACTGAAGCGCCATCTGAAAGGCGACGCCGGGCAGAGCCGTACCCACGCTTTTTAAGAAACTCACGAACTCCTCGCGGCTCGGAATCGAAAACGCCCCTAAAAAGACGTCGATGCCGCCGCAATTGGCCCGCAACGACGGCGGCGTGACCGCAAAGGGCGAAAACTCCTTTCTCGGCGCCTTAAAGACAAATCCTCCGCCCGTGACCACATTCATGCCGCCGGCCTGCAGAACACCGGATTGCGTCACATTGACGTTTGCCTGCGCTTCATCCAAGAAATCGTCCACAAAGCCCGCGTGAACATTGACCGCCCCGCAAAAAACGAAGGCCGCCGAAAGTCGCAAAACCAGCCCTTTACTCAAATTCTTCGTTTTCACTCTTCTTATCCTTCGTCGTTATTCACCCGAACCGCCCAAGGCCCCTTCCGCTGCGGTCTGCCCCGCCTTCAACTCTGCTGCAACCGAATCTTCCGCCGCAGAGGCCCTGTCGCGCAGCATTTCATTGGCCGCCGCATGCGTGTTGCGAACCAACGTCATCGCATCGGCCGCACCGGTGGCAATGAGCTTTGACTTCGTCAAATCCTTTTCAAATCGGCTCACGAGCACCAAAGCCGGGAACTGTCGAACGCCCTGCGCGACGAAAGAGCTCAAGCCCTTGTCTTCCCTGGCCTGAGGCATCAGAGGGTTGTCGGCGCCCGACACCGAGACGAACGCCGCGTCAAACCCGTACTCGGCCTGAAAGGCTCGTACCTGTTCGAGCATGTGCCGGGTCTTCAGCGTGTCGTCACCGAAGAAAATGAAGCCGTAATCCTTGGCCATCAGCCTGACCTCACGCATCATCCGACCCTCGCGTTCGCGCGACATGCCCGTAGAGACAACGTTTACCGCGGGCCTCACGGCCGTCCAGTCAAACTGCGGGTTGTCGACCAAGGCTCGTCTCCAGCTCTCGGCAAAGACGCCGGCCTTTTGCATCAAAAAGGCATTGGCCTGCAGGTAAAGACCGATTGCGGCCGGAGACGGATTCATCACGGCCGCATCCATCCGACGGTCCACCTCCTCACGCAGCTCCTTTACCGTCTTGAAGCTCCTGAGCTTTTCAAGACCGGCGGCCTCCGCTTCTCGCGTCAAGGATTCCCCCGCCGCGGCACGATCGAGCCCGTCTGCCGGAAAGATTGCCAATTGACCGTCGCTCACGTGCGCGTCAGACTTCTTCCCTTCCCCGCTGGCCTTCGACCGATCCTTCCCTTCAACCGCTCTCTTTTCCGTCGGGGACTTCACCTCATCCTCCCGTTTCTCCCCGTAAAAGAGAAAGGGCCTTGAGGGATCGGCCCAGACGTCCTGGGTCCAGAAGCCCTCGGCGCTGCGTGCCGTGGCTTGCGAGGCGCCGGGATCTTCCGATGAAACGCCGCTTGCGACTGCGCTCAGGCTCACTTGAATCAAACCGAGAAAGGCCGCAGCCACCGCCGCAACCTGCGCCCGACTTTTCCGCACCCCGATCACGGCGCCTCTCCCCGTGCGCCGCAAACCGACGCTTCAACGCGACACTCGCCGTGTCCCGTCACGCCGCACGCCCAAGCGGTGAATTCGGGGAAAATCAGTACGCTCACCAGTCCCGAGAGCACCAACACAATTGAGGTGCGCAGCAGCAGTTGTTTGCGTTTCATCACTTCGTCTCCTTTGATAATTTCTCTTTTTCTTCATTTGTCGCGTCAGAGTCCCGCAGGCAGCAGAAGCGAGGCCCGACGCCCCGATCTCTCGCCTTTTTTATGGCTTCTCATCGGTTTTTCGTAACCTTGAATCAGCGCGTACACGGCCGTGCAGTCCGTCCCCGCGCCCGTCTCGCCCATGAAGCATTTGCCTTCGATCGTGTTGACTTCGGTGTAGTGGTCCGATGATGCGGCAGCCTGCTTCACGCGCACCCGGGCGCGTTCTGTGACGGCGGCCGTGTTCACCTTGTTTCCTGCTAGCGTGCCGTCCTTCATCGACTGCTCGGCAATTTCCGCGACCACCGGTCTCAAATCCATCTTGGTGAAGTCCAGACTCTGAAACTCCTCCAAGGTGAAACTGCGCGTCACCGGGCGCTCGGGCGTACCCCAACCGATTCCGAGTTGCTTGCGTCCTTCCTCCTGCACGGTGCGGGCGAGTTTCGAGTTGAAACACACCCAGGTCTCGCGCTTTTCCAGGCACCCCGCACCCGACTCCTTATCGCAAAAGCTGCCCACGTAATGACAAAGCCCGCGGGACTTTCTCAAGGCGTGCATGCGGTCTTCGTCGGTGCAGGAAAAGTATTCGGCGGCCATCTCCAAAGCGATCGAGGCCAAAAATGCCGTCGGAGAAAACTCAAGCGTCAGGCTTCCGGCCGACGAAATTCCCACCGACACCCCGTAGTAGGAAAACGACGGCGAATACACGCCGCTGCCCGCACTTCCGTAGAGGGCCTGCAAGACGCCCTGCGTGGACTCAAAGGAATTGAGAATGTCGTAGACGTAAGGGCTTCCGAGCCACTTGATGAGTTCGGTGCCGGCGTCGAGCCCCACCTCAAGACCGATGGAAAGCGCCGAATTGCTCATGCTGCCCGCCGTCCCCTCCACGTCGTTTCTGCAGCACGAAAAGCCCATCATCTTGACGGTGCAGCCCGAGTCGGTCCCCTTGAAGATCATGTCGCCTTCGACTTCCCCGTAGATGCCCGCCTGACGCAGGATCTCCCATATGGCAATGCCTTCCAGGAAATCCTCGCTTGTCTCCGGTTTGGAGGGCTCGCAAATCCCCGCGATACACAGTTCCCCGTCGCAGTCCTTGCCCGTGACGATCTCCTGCGTGCCGCCACCGCACACAAAGGTCTTGGTGAGCATCGTGCAGTTGCCGGATTCATCGCGCCCGAGACACTTGGATTCGGTGAGCTTGCAGTCTTCCCGCTGCTCGAGTCCCTCGCAGCCGTCGTCGGTGACGGCCTCCCCGCTGCCGGAGCCGCAGGTGTAGGTAATAGCGGTAGCCCAGCAGTCCTTGGTGACGGGCACGCCGTTGACGATCTTCGTGCCGCCGGGTTGCGTACAGACTTCCGAAGTCTTGCGGCAGATCGAGTCGGATTCCAAGTCTGAGCAGGTATCCACCTCCACGATCCCGACGATCTCGTCGCTCGACTCAATCAATTCGGCCTCGCCCGGATCAACCTCCTCGACCTTGCCGCAGTTGTAGACGACGCGCTCGGCCTCGCACCCGGTCTCGCCCTGCCTGACGCACGTGCGCTCGACTTCCTTGCAGCCGGGACTGGCTTCGAGCCCCTTGCAGGTCGAGGCGGGTTCGGTTCGCTCGCAGCGATACGTGCGCTCATATCCCCAGCACGAGGCTCGATACGCAATGCCGTTGATGACGCGTACGGGCGGGTCCTTGTCGACGCACACCTGAGAAATCTGCGTGCAGGACATGCCGGACGCCAAAAAGTCCTCGGTCATGGTCTTGCAGGAGGCGAGGTCGGGCGTAGGCTGACCGACGTTGACGGTTTCTTCGTCTTCGATATTCGCGTCTCCGCCTTCCACCACGCCTTCCGGGAGTTTTCCCTTGCAGACTGCCTCGCCCACCTTCACAAGGCACGTCGGGTCGTAGTCCGGATCGCAGGTCGGCTCCTTGGTGATCGTGCAGCCGCCCGAGGACAAATCCGAGCACCCCGTCGCGTTTTTCGCGCCGCAGTAAAAAACGCGCTCGCAGCCGGCCTGGGTACACTTCACCTCGCCCTTGACGCAGTCCTGTCGATCGAGCAAATCCCCGCAGGCCGACTCGTCGACGTCGTCCTCCGTCTCCACGGTCGACTTCGTCCACTCGGCGTTGATCGGCGGCAGTTCGATCTTCCTGTCACACACCCAGGTTTCCTTGTAGGAAAGACACACCGCGTTGCCGGCGGTATCGGCGACTTCTTCCGAACACGTTCTTTCTTTTAAAACGCACCTTCCCGGTCCCGATTCGTCCGCATCGGCCTGAAGTGTCGAGCAGCCGTTTACGGACTGCGTATCGGGCGCAAGGCACGCGTACGTGTCGCGATAGCTCCAGCAGTCACGCGTCACCGGTACGCCGTCGATGAGGCGCGTGCCGCCTTCTTCCACGCACACGCGCCCGGTGACGATGCAGTTTTCCTGCGAAGCGTCCGCTGCCGGGGCCTTACCCGAAACCGCCGAGAACAAGATCGAACACAAAGCGGCAGACAGGATCTTCACACTCACACGCCCGTGCATGTCTCGCTCCAATGGTCCGTCTCGGCGTTCTTGATGAATCGCACGAAGGGAAAGCGCAGAAACACTTCGCCCTGGTAGACGTGGCTCGTGCCCGAACTTCGGTAGACGGTCATCTTCAGCTGTGCGATGCAGTCGGCCTTCGTGCAGGAGACGTCTCCGGCAAGGCGCGCCTGTCCTCCGGTGATGTTCACCACCGTCTCAAAGATGTTGGTGCGCGCCGTCACCGTCACTTCGGGCTGACTGTTCACGGTCAATCGAAGTTCCAAGCCGTCAGCCGAACACACGCTCGTCGCCGTCAATGTGTCGGCTCCGGGCACCGCATCTTCTCCGAGGCCACCGAAGTCGCTGTTGGAAGCGGTTTGCGTCTCGCCCACGCGGCATGAGGCCTCGGCCGTCACCACCAGACGCCGCGTGCAAGTCTTCGTCACCGATCGGTAGACGGGCTTAAAGCAAGCCGCGTAATGCCTTTCCTTTTGACCGGGCGTGACGGTCACCGGACACGTCTCGGCTGTCGCATCCTTTCTGCCCTCAAAGCAGGCAAGCGTGGTCGTCGTCTCCTGACGCACCACGACGGGAATCGAACAGACGGCGTCCTTTTCTTCCTTCATCTTGTTTTCGCAAGCCCAGAGGCTCGTTTCCGACAAAATCTCATCAAAGCGCTTCTCGCAGGTCTCCTGCCTGCTGCCTCCGGGTTCTCTGTTGGTGCGCACTTCACAGGTCATGGTTTCCTCCGGCTTCGGGATCACCGTGACATGGTCCTCGCAGTTGCCTGCAGAACTGCCGTTTCCGCCCACATCCACCCAATCGTCGGCGTTGTCGATCACGTCGTTGCGACCGCCCAGAATCTTGTCCTCCTCGTCGGGATCCAAAACGGGGCGGTTGGCGGAGCCTTTGTCGACCATCTGCACTGCCAGGCACTTGGGATCGTTGCGGTTGCGGCAGGCATCGGCTTCGTTTCGGCCCGGGCCGTAGAGCACGCCCTGGCCGTTTTGCCGCAGAGCCTCCATTTCCGCGGTACTCCCGGTATTCGACGAAATAAAGTCGTTGACGTCCGCACCCTTCGTGATCTCGTCAAACTCCGGTATCGGCATGTTCCTGCCTGCGTTGACGGCATCCTCGACGCCCGCCGGGACGTCGCCGTCCGCGTTTGCCGTCGGCGACGAAAGCCCCAAACCAAGCGCTGCGGACAAAAGAACAAACGCGGTCTTGCTACTCACAGGCTTCTCCCATGAAGGTCAACCCCGCAAGCGTTCCCGCACTCAGAGCGCACCCGGCTTTCAACACGGCTTTCTTGGCTTGTGACACACGCACCTTGCCCGCCTTTTTCGCGACGAAAGACTTCGCATCCGTCAATTCGTTCCACAAAACTTCCAAGGCGTAGCAGGTCGTCACCGCTCCGTGCACGCGCGCGATGACGCCTGCGTCGTCTTCGAGCACAAAGACGGGGGCCGCCTCAATGCCGTTATCCCGGAAAAACGCTGGATCGACGTCGATCTCCCCGAAGGCTTCATGCAATGCGGCAGCCGCCCTCACGATCTCGCCCTTGAGCTGAACCCGCTTGTCTTTCGGCGCCGCAAAGAAGGGCTGCCGTTCAAACCCGTCGGGCACGGGCAAACCGCGCACGGCAAGACGCATTCCCGCTTTGGCCGCATCGTGTCTGAGAGCCTGCCGATAGTCCTTTTCCAGACTCATGCTCACGGCTGCGGTCAGCCGCACGCCGATTCGCCCTTTGGAGGGTCCTGTACTCAACGGCTGCGCCTCGGAGCCGTTTGCCGTCATCTCCTGCGCCGCACCTTGCACGGCACGCATGGCGGCGCTCACAAGCTCCCGATCGGTCATCCGCGAGATCGAGTCAGAATCGTCACCGGCCGATGCCGACAGGGAAAGAACCGCTAGTCCGAAGCCTGTCATCAGACTCAAGGCGGCCTTATGCAACGCCCCGCAGCGTTTTGCTTTCGTGTCTTTCATGTGTTTTTCTTTGTTGAATTGACGTCAAACGGACGTCTCTGCCCTCAAGGCATGCCCGTCATGAGGTTTTTGGAAGCACAGCAGTCGCGCATGCGCCAGAGCAAAATCGCGCCGTCTTCACCCGAGACGGGAAAGGTCTTGCCCGCGCCCCAGTTCATGGTGGGTGCGCCCAATGGACGGCAGCATTTCGAACCCGAGGCCGTCACCGTCGGATAGATCAATTGCGTGCGCCAGACGTCCTTTCTCGGAATGGGCTCAAAGTAAGGGCCGCACTGCCCCTTCTTGCCGTACGCGGCCCACAGCAGCCCCTCACGCGCGAGTTTCACCGTCATGCGGGCGGCAATCAGATGCCAGGCCTGCAGGGGGCTCGTCATGGAGGCGATCCAGCCCGCCAAGGGATAGAGCCCTCCCTGACAGCCGCTGCACCAAAAGAGTTCCTTGCGGGGCTGCATGACCGAGGCGGCCGTACAGTCCAGAGCGCAGGCGGCGACCGCAACGGGATTGGCAAAGATCGCCGACTCGGGCGCCAGGACAAAGCTCGCGAGAGAATCTCCCCAGACAGGATCGAGTTCCGTGAGGTAAGCCAGATCCCAGGGCGCGTTTTCCAGGCACGAGGTGTCGACCACGGCCTGCAGCACGAAAAGCCACGGCGTGTTGTACCAATGCGCCTGATAGAAGGCCGCGCCGATTTCGGGACTTCCCATGCCGTCTTCGCCGACGTTGCCCGCAAAGGAGGCATTGACTGCGGCGTTGCGCGACGCACTGCGCCCGTGATACGGCGCGTCGAGCCCCGGATCCATCGAAATGCCGCCCAAGGACACCAGGCAATAGGGCTCCCGCACCACCTCCACCGTGCGGATCGGCTCCCAAAAGCTCATGTTGAAACCGGGCACCACCATGGGGCCGCGCTGACAGGTGCAGACGATGCGCGCATCGGTGTCGGGATCCGACACGCCGTTGCTGCTCAACTGAGCTCCGGCCACTTTCATGGGAAACATGCACGACCAACAGACGTCCGTGACGGGATTGGGAAAGGCGCCCTCGCAGGCAGCCTGCGCGGCAGCGCAAAATCCCATCCCCGCGGCGGCAAGGAGAGCAGCCAAACGATTGCGCCACTTGACAGCGACCGCCTTCATCGGGACGCCTCGGCAGAAAGGTTGCCCTTGGTTTGCAGGAAAGAAGCCGGCAGCACGGCACAGCGCGCCAAGGCTCTTGCAAATCCCGGATACTTGCGGTTTTTGAGGTCTTTTTCCGAAGCCCCGCCCGCGGGAAACGTCACGGTCCAGCCGCCGATGCGTCTTTCCAGCAGCAACACGGTGCCGTAGTTGCCCAAAAGCACCGACAGAAGCCCCGCTTCATCGGTCACAACCGCCATGTCGGGCGCGTAACGGGCAAGGATTGTCCTCGTTTGTGCCGACAGCGGTCTTGAGACGACGGCAACGGCTCCGTCGCAGGTGCGTAGCAGTTCCTGCGCGGCATAGCGCTCGTAGGTGTTGTTGAGGTCGCACACAAAGACGGGCCAGCCCGCGCTCCAGGCCGCATAGGCCGTTCCGTTGCGCGAAAGCGCGGCCATCGCGCGATGCACGGTCTGCGCAAACTCTCCGCTTGTCTTTTCGTAGTAGCGCACGAGACGCAGTCGCAAGGCGGCCTCCCGCGTGATCCAATGGCCGTCGTAACCCGATTGAAAGGCGCTCACCGATGCGCCGAAATATTGCGAGTTGAGCTTCAAGCCGTTTCGCCCGCGCTTGGCTTCAAGCATCCGACGAAACCCGGCGGTGAGGCTTTTGAGGTCCTTCACGGTCGCGGTGAGTTCCTTGGCATCCGGCACGGACAAGGCGGCAAAGAGTGCGGCCAGGTCGTTTTGGGCCTGCTCAGGGTTCTTCGCGGCCTTCGCCTTGATCGGGTCCAGGAGGTGCCGCACGAGCGACAACGCGAGCACGCCCATGTCGGAGGCCGTGCCCACGGGCATGGCCTGCGTCTCGGGAACCCAAAGCGAATGCGCGGCGAAGTCTCGGGCGGCGGCCGGATCCGTCACGATGCGTCCTGCGGCAACGCGCCTGTCGTCGGCGTCCATCTTGGAGGTGTTCTGATTGATCTCGGCGCGGCTGTGATATTTGGTCATTTTTTATTCGGTCATTCGTTGCGGTTGTCGTTGTTCTTTCGCTCAAGGCGCCCGGGCGTCTGCGGACTCATCCTCCAAGGCCGCCTCCTCGATCTCGGCGGCAAGCTCCCTGCCGTCAAAGGTGAGCACCACGACCGTGGGCACGGCCTTCAAGGCAAAGCGGCGCATCAGTACGCCTCCCTGATCGGCGTACAGGCGCAGGTTCATCGCACGCGACGCCTCCGAGACGTTTCCGGCAGTGGCCACCGGCCGCATGGCAGAACCGACGGAAGGCAGCTTCATCACAAACTTCCTTTGCACGGGATCGTCCGCGTTGAAAAAGACGTAGCCGCGGGTAAAGCCCGAGAGCACGTCCTTCACGGGCGTTGCCATCGAGCGCACGGCGTCGGCGTCGAGAATCACCATCCGGCGCTTCGTGCCGACGCGCGCTTTGGGCAGTTTCAGGTCCACGGGCGTTTGCGCATGGCGCTTCATCGTCTCCGCGGTCTTTCGCTGCTCGCTCCTGAGCAGCCCCAATCGGTCGGCTTCCGCGACGCGGGTTTTCAGGAGCAGCTCCCAGTCGGGCTCGATAATCGGTGCGGTGTTGGCCACTCTGAGATCAACGCCGTCTTGCTTTTCATGCGACGGCGCACACGAGGGGCACTCCGTTGCCTGTGCGCTTCCTAACAGAAAGACCGACACCCATCCCCAACGGACAAGCGCTTTACCCGTCGAACTCGACGTCCGAACCTTGGATGCCGGAACATCGGTCCCCGTGAGCGCTCGCTTTTGCATCCCTCTCATCGGTTCTCCTCATCGCGTCGGATTTCATTGAATCGGGCAACGGCACCCTTTTGCACCAAATCCACGATCTCTTCTTTGATGCGTTCCGTTGCATCCTCTCCGCCGCGGGCCATCGCCACCACCGCGCGCGAATCCAGCAAAAGCAGGTTTTCCCGCGCGGCCACTCGGGCGCAGGCCAACACAAAGAGATCGTCAAACGCTTCGCTTGCCACGATCACGTCTTCCAGGGCGGCTCGTCCTGCGAGGTCCAAAAGCGCTTTTTTGGCCGCCTGACGGTCGACGACGGCCGGCTGCGGAGCAAAGACCGTAAAACCCGTCACCGATTCAATGGCCCTGCTGCGCAAACCCATCAAATCGGTGGCAAGAATCCCGGCGAGCAGACACACCCCCGCCGCAGCAGTCCATATGCCCGTGCGACGCAATCGATCTTTGATGAACCGCAGGCGTTCCTCCCAAATGGCCTCGTCGCCCTCGCGAGCCAAACGTTGCGCCGCGGCCAGAGCGCGGAGGTGTTCCTCGCGCCCCACCTCCTCGTTGATGCGGCGTCCGGCCTCTGAAAGACGCCCGACAGGAGGCCTCTCGGATTGATGACAGGAAACGGCTTCGGTCTCGGACGTCATAGGCTGCGCTTGACTTTGTTCCACAGGTTTCGGTTCCGGTTTGGGTTGGGTAACGGAAATCGCATGATGGTCGGGTGCTTCAGTGAAGTTGGACCTCGGTTCCTCAACTTCCTTTCGGGGCACATCGGCTGCAGGTTCATTTGTCGGCTCTCGGGCCGAGACTTCCCCGGTCAGTTGCTCGTCAAAGTCGGCGTCCTCAACCTCGGGCACCTCCGCCCTGCGACCCGCAGCCTGAGCGGAAACGCGGATGCGGTGATGATCCTGATGCACGTTCCAGACGCGGCGGACTTCCTCTTCGCTCAATCCGTTGACCTTGGCCAACTTCTCAAACTCCCCTTGCTGCCTGGCGCGAGCGAGTGCTTCCTCGTGAAAGGCCATGGCGTCGGGCAGCATTCGCATCGACTCGTAGCGCGACCTCTCCCAGATGCGGCGTCGTGCGGCTGCAGACAAGGTTTCACCCTTGGCGGGCTTTTCTTCCTCGGGAATGCGCACGAGGACGGGAGAGTCACCGGTCTGCTCGGTCACGTTGCGTACGCTGTCACATTCGGCCTGCGATTGCTGCGGGGCACCCCAACCCTGCGCCACGGCGGCAAGGCTCTCGCGGGCCTGTCGTTCGGCCATTTGCTTTTTCGGGCTTACGGGGAGACGGACGCCGGTCTTGTTTTCTCTCATGTCAGTCACTTCCTAGCCTGCGCAGGTCTTGCGCGCCACCTCGGCGATCGCCTGCACGGCGCTCTTACCCTTGGCCTTTTCCCGTCGCACGGCGTCGAACACGTCGGCTCGGGTGGAAAACGCGGTCATTGAGAACGGATCGAGAATGAGGCGCCCGACGACACCCGGAGCATCGCCCACGCGGGCCCAGACTTCCGAATAGGTTTCGGACACAGTGGTAAGGCCCGAGAGCGTGCGTTGCAGTGCCGGGTCGCTCGTGAAGGCCGCAATCCCCTCGCTTTTCTGGCGAAAGAGAAACACGCTGTCGGCGTTTGCACGCACCGCTCGGGCGGTCCCCGACATCCGAAAGTCCTCCATCGACTGCGAGATGCACACGATCCCCGCGCCGTATTTGCGAAGCGTGCGGCAGGCCCACTCGATAAAGACGCCGGACTCGCCCGTCAGGAGCCGCCAGGCCTCGTCAATGACGATGAGTTTCTTTTCGCTTCTCGGACGCGTACGGATTTCCTGCAGAATGCGCATGATGCAGATGAGCAGCACGGCGCTCTGAAGGAGCGGTTTATTGGCCAAAGCCTCCATTTCGAGCACGACGAGCGCGGCCTCGAAATTGACGTTGGCCTTGCCTTCAAACCATGAGGCAAAGCGTCCGCCCGCGGCAAAGGGCGACAGGCGCACGGCCACGTCGTGCAGAGCCGCGTCGCGCGTTGCCATGAGCTGCAGCACGAGGTCGGAAATCTGAGGGATGCGCCCTTCGCTTCGGGCCTTTTGCACCACGGCGGCGATGTTGACCTTGACGAGTTCCATGGCGGTCATCTCCATCGGAGCCGAGCCGTTTGCCATGGCTGCGATGATCTGCGCGACCTCATCGAGCGTCTCGGCCGGATCTTCGCCCATCATGTCCAAGGGATTGAGGCAAAGCTTTTGTTCCGCTTCCCGGGCCTTTTCAAAGTCGATGAACTGGCCTTTGGCCAACTCCACGCACGTCTCGTAACTCTTGCCGATGTCAAAGACCCAGACGCGGCCGCCGGTGGCAAGAACCGACGTGACGATCTCCTGCGTCAACACCGACTTGCCCGAGCCCGAGGTGCCCGCCACCACGGCGTTGTAGTTGCCGTTGCGGTTGGCAAAAATATCGATGGGCATGAGTTCTCCGCTGCGGGCCACGAGCATCAGCATGGGCTTGCGTTTCGTTTCCGATGCTCTTGCCGGACTGCCTCGAAACTCCCCCACCACCGGCAGCATGTGTCCTGCCGCCTGGCGCGTGACCGTATAGGCGCGCCCTGCCGTCTTGATGTCGCGCATTAAGCTCACGCCCGCTTCCAAAGGAAGACTCTGCATCAGATCCATCACCTGCAGCCCCAGGTCGACCTGCGCCTGGAAACCCGCCGCGGCCAGGACGTTGGCGGCGTTGTGCGCGGCGGCAATGCCTTTGCCCGCAGACGCATACACGATCATGGTCTGCGCGACGCGCGCGAGCCCCCTGCCGTCTTCGCAGGCCTTCTGTGCGATCTCGAGGTCCCGTCCGCGCTCGGCGAGGTCCGTCAAAAAGTGCCCGATTTCGGTGTTGACGAGCTGCCGCACGCGGGCGTGTTTCATGGCAACCACGGAACGGTCCTGCGAGAGCGCAGAAGGCTCGACGCTCGTCGTCCACAAGAAGGGCGTGTTGATGCGCGCTCGGGACGCGGCTGCCGCTCCGAGCACGATTCGCAATCTCGACAGATGCGTGTGAGCGGGCAACCCGGTCACGGCCAATCCGACGGCTTCGACGGCGTTTTCCCGAGCGTCGGCCTCGGCCGTCGGAGACGCAAACACGATCCCGTCGCGGGCGACATCGATCGTGGTGTCGGGAAAGACCGCCGCGGCTCTGAGAACGTCGGGACGCACGCGGGCTTCGTCGTCGGACCCTGTCTTGGCGCGATGTCCCGCTAGGCTCGTCTCCGGCAGCAGACCGGCGGCCGCCTTCTGGGGATTGACGATTTCGCGCACGGTGTCGATCCAGTCCTGAGCGTCCCAGGCGTAGGCGTAGATTCCGAACTGCTTCAGGGCCACCTCGATACTCTGCGACGCTCTCAGAAAATGCGTCAGGGCCTGCGAGGAGCGACCTTCGAGAATGTGGAGAAGCTCGGCTTCACCCGGCGCACAGACGACCGACAGCCACACGCGAAAGTGCCGCACGGGCGTGTGCGTTTCAAAGGCAAGGCTTCTGGCGCGCTCATCCATCATGCGGGCGCGGCGCACGGCCATCTCTTTGAGGACCCCTGCGGCATCCTTGGGCAAACGCTCGGCCCCGGAGCGGCTCCTGACGTACTCCGTCAGGGTTTCGCGAACGGAAGCGGCGCTTGCAAAAAGCGACACGGAATAGACCGATTGGCCCGGCATTTCAGAAGACAGAATTCGCTCCAGGCCTTCTGCCAACGCGTTGTCGGCAGCCAAAGCGGGCGTCAATTCAAAAACGCGCCCGACGGCGGAAACCGGCGTCTGGCCTCCGTCGTTCAAGAAAAACACGCCCGAATCCTCGGCGTAGTAAAGCACGCTCAGCACGTGGCTGAAGCGGTCCACGACGGGCACGCCCGAGCCTCGGCGCACGTGCCCCGTCATGCCCGTGACGTTGCTCTTGAGTAAAAGAACGTCCTTGAGACGGTCCCTGATGTCGGCAAGCCTGCCCCAAAGGCCTTCGGTCCGGTTTGAGCGTCTCGTCACGGTGCGGTCTCCGGAGCGACTCGCATGGCGCGCGTTCTCACCGACTCGATTCTCCAGGCGGCATCACGCACGCGCATCCACACGCGCGAGTCGGAATGAAGGTCTCCTGCGGCATCCACCCAAGGCAGAATCCAGAGCATCACGAGACGCTCGGGAGCGCGCGAGGACAGGTCCTGATGTTTGATCGGGCCGTTGACGGGTAGCCGTTGCCGCCGATCCGCTTCGACGGGCGTACTCGTCACCGCGATGCGATCGTTTCGGATCGGATCCCTGCCGAACGTGTCGTTGGTGCTTACCGTGTCCACACCCGTGAGCGTTTTGGCTTCCGACTTGACGTCGTCGGCATGCTCTCGCTCGTAGGTCGCCGAAACGGTCGTGCAGTTGACCCCGCCCGAAGCCGGGCAGCCGAAGTCCTCCTGCGCGCCCACGAGTCCGGTGATGTTGCCCGCGCATCCCGTCAAAAAGACCGGCAGGAAAGCGAGTGCCGTGTGAAGGGCCTTTTGTTTGATTCGCTTCATGGTTCGTATCTGAATCTTTATGTGTTTCTTAGTCATAGAGAGCGCTTGCGGCCTTCATCTGCTGCCCGAAGAGTTCGGAGCTGTTGACCGCCTCACCTTCGTCGGCTGCAAGCGGCATGGCTTGGCTTGCGGATTCCTGCGGCGTCGTTTCATCCACGGCCACCGTCAGCCCCTGCGAGAGAATCAGATCGACCTTGCGGCCCGAGTCGATTTCCAGACACGGGAATATCTTGTCGGCCAAGCGGATGTAGTAGTCGGCGATGCGATCGAGCGCACTTTCGAGCCCCTCGCCCAAACCGGCGCGGAAACTGTCGCTCACGGTCGTTCCGACCGCTCCCGACGTATAGGTCGTGGTGTCCTGAGCCGACAGCGAGACCGCCTTTCCCAGACCCGAGATGGAACCGGTGAGAAGCGCACTTGCAATCGCCTGACCGCTTCGGGTCACGAGGCGCGCTCTGACGCCCGTCTTGCCGTCGTCGCCCGTCACATAACCCTGGATGCGTGCATCCAGAGCCTTGCCGCTTTGGGTCATGCAGCTCAGACGCTCCAGACGAATCCAGACGCGTTCGCTCGAGAGGTCGCCCGTGGCGTTGGCCGTCACAAAGCAAGCCTTGACGTTGGCGCGAAAGGCGTTGGGAAGACGCGCAAGGTCCTTGATTTCGAGCAGCATCGGCACGGGGTTGGATGAAGCCGTACCGCCCGTGGATACCGTCGCGCCCGCAAGCACCACGGCTCTGGCGAAACTGCCGGCAGGCAGATAGGTCCCGGCGGCTTCGTTTCGGGCGCGATTGGCGGCAATCGGCGTATCGCCCGCGTTGGCTCGCTTGGGCGTGAAACGTTCTCTGGCCGCCGTTCGGATCGCTTCAAAGTCCTTCACGGGATCGGTGACGGCAAGGCGCTTCAAACGGGGACTGTCGATCGGGACAACGGCAGCAGCACCTGCGTTCATTGCGGTGCCCAGGCTTTGGGCTTCCCTGTTCGCGCCCTGAGCGGAAAACGGAGGCAATTCGGTCACGGGAACCGAAGTGTCGGACGCCGCGTCACTTTTGCCGGCGGTGCGTTTCCCTTCCTTGGCGTCGAGCTCCTTTTGAAGCCGCATGGCAAGTTCCTCGATCGTCTGAAGGCGCTCGGTCATGCCGGCGAGCTTTTCGTCGTACTGCTTCTGATAGCTCTGCTTGTCGAGCGCATCGGGCTCAAGTCGAAAGTCGCTCTTATAAACGCGCACGGGCTCGGGCCGTGCCCGACGCTCGTCGCCGGCGACGATCATGGCGCCCGTCACAAGCACGAACACCACGGTTAGTCCCGCAACGGCCGTCTGCACCTGTTTTTTCTTTTCCTTTTGCTGTGCGGCAACGCCGCTTGCCTGCGAGCGCTCCTTTCTGCTTTGCGCAAAGCCCTGAAAGCGGTTGAACATCGACTTCATGCGCAGTTTCAGGGAAAGCTTGGAATGCTCCTTGGCCATCGAAACGCCTGCGCTCTGCTCGCTCTGAGACTCCGTCGTGCGGCCCTGCGAGTAGATGGCATCACACGTGTCGTCGGCTTCCTGATAGGAACGGGTCTGATCGGAATCGCGGACTGCGGCGCCCGATTCGGGTGCGGGTTCCCGAGCCGAGTTCGGGGTTTCTTCAAAGGCCGAGGTGCGATTGGGCTTGCACTCGTTTGCCAGAATCTCAGTGAGCTCCCGTTTGGCCTCTTGCGCTTGCATGTTTTCCTGCCAGAAGACGGCCTTGTCGTTGTCCGAGTAAGTAAGACCCAGTTCCTTTGCCATCCTGTTGCGCTCGGCTTCAAAATCAAAGGGCTTGTTGCTCATCGACCCTCCTCGGTACGGAACTGCGAGGGCACGGCGCCCGAAAGTTCGGTCAAGGCGCTTTCAAAGACATCGCGACCGCGCAACGCCGCTTCACGCGAACGGATGATCGTGACTTCGGTCTGCAGTCTGTCTCCGGTGCGCACTTCCTGAGCAACGGCCAAGACGCCGCGGATGACTCCCGCCAGGCGTGCGGCGTCAGGCACCGACGCCTTGGGGGAGACGCGTGTAAAAAGAAGCGTCTCGGTCAATTTGTCGGCGGTGAGAAAGGCCCGGGTTTCTCTCACCTTGAAGCCTTCCCAGTAAACGGCGCCTTCGGGTACGGGAAGACTCGCAAAGCGACGGTCGTCCTCGGCGCCCGTCAGAGAACCCACGGCACGAACGTCGTGAGCGACATCTGCCGTGACGCTTTTTTGGACCAAGAGCTTCAAGTCGCTCACAAAGTCGCCTGTGTCGAGTTTCATCAGAGGTGCGGCAAGTGCAATTCGCGTCTGCCGATCGTCGGCGGCGCCCGCCACATCCGTCTGCGGCACCAGATCGACCGTTTGAGACGGTACGGCGCTCACAAAGAACTGCACGGAGAAGTTTTCGGTTTCGGTGTTGAAGAAGGCCGAAGTCACGTTCTCTGCGGCCGAATTGAGCCAAACCGACTTAACCTTCACAAAGACGATCCCGCGCTGCTTGTCGGCGGAGACTTCCAGCGCCTGGGTGTCGTAGACGACGTCGGTGATTTTCTGTCCCTGTACGCGAACGAGGTTGACGTGATCGCGCGAGAGCGGATGCGTGGCGGGATCGGCGGCAGAGGCAGGGTTTGCAAGAGCAAATCCAAGCGCACAGACACCGACGAGCGTCTTTGTCAAAAAGGCGTTCTTCATTTGGTTTGTTTGTGAGCTGTTAATAATGTTTCAAACGCACGACGCCTCTGGCTCTGAAAATTGTCTCAGAGCGGCGTTTTGGGTTTGTCGTGCTTGGGTGATTGATGCGCGTCAGTTCGGCGTATCGGGAGTTTCAGCTGAAACGACGGTGGCGTCGCTTTGCGTGAAGGCGGCGAGTTCCGCGGCCGGATCCGAGCTTTGACTCGGGCGGATGGTGAGCTGAGAAATCTGCAATCGGCCGGCCGTTACAACATATCGCATGCAGACCGTTACGTCGCTCGTTTCGGTCACGGTGCTTGCGATCATCATCCGGCGTTCGCCGGTAAGGCATACGCTCTTGGCGCTTTCATCCACGGCCGAGGCGTGACGGTAAAAGACGCTTGACGCGTAGTTGCGAACGAGTTCAGAAGCGCCGCGGCGCACGGCGCTTGCCATGGCGCCGTAGGATTGAGGCGCGACGTTTTTCAAGAAGATTTCAGCATTGGTAGAAGCCGTTGCCGGCGTCATCGTCAGAAGAACGGAAGCCGCCTCCGAGGCAAAGGACTCCATCAGATTGGGACTCACCGAATCGTCGGTGGCGATGTAGGTTTGCGTGGCCGCCGGTGACAAGACGATCGTGCGGCTGTTGTCGGTTTTGGTAAGAAGCGTGAGCGCCAAGGCGGCATTGGTGACGAGACTCACGCCCAAGGCCGCCACAATGGCGCGTCGGATCTGCAGATGGGCGGCGGCTTCGGCCGAGACTGTCTGAATGATTCGCTGCATGGGTACGGTCTTTTTCGGTTTGACTGACGGCGAGCGACTCGAATCGCCCTGTGTCTTCTCTGTCTGTTCGGTTTGGGTTTGACGTTGTTCGGATTTACCCGATGAAATGGCGTCTGGCGCTTTGCGGGACTCGGATGAAGAAGTCCGCCGGCAGATGCCAGTACGCAAGCGCCACCGCGCGGGAGGTGGAACCCCCTCCACGGGCCTTTTTCCAACCCCAGGCAAAGAGAAATGCTCCGATGATTCCGGCGGTGAGACCCGAAACCAGAAGTCCGGCAACCAGCCCGCCCATGGCGGCCAATACATAGTCGCTCTCCCAGAAAAGCAATCGGGAGCGCGCATCAAGCGTTCTCGGTACGGGAATCGGCTGCATGTGTCTTTCCTTTTGTTCGGTTATGTCGGGGGTTTAGTGCGAAAGGAGCCTGTTGCCGAGAAAGCGATGCAGGCCTCTTTCGCACAGGTCTTTGCTTAGACTCCGACGCCGTTAAAGAGCGTGTCGATGATCGCGGGCAACATCAGCAAGGCCACTGCTGCGCCCATTGCCGTCACCGCCGCAACCACGGAGCCGCGAACCAGACCCGTCAAAAGGCCCACAAGCAGAAAGACCACTGCGATCGCTCTGCCGAGGTAGCCGCGCGCCCAACCCGACACGAGCTCGTAGAGCGATTTGAATTCCGCTCCACCCGTGGCGGCGGCATGCGCCGGATCCGACATCAAAAGCAAAGCCCAAACGGCAAGCACCGTCACGAAGCCCCACTTGAATGCCTTCAGGCGCGCTTCGTCCGACATGGTGAAAAACATCGTTTTCTCCTTTGGGGATTGCACAAAAAAACGATCGGTGGCGGTTTGTCCGTCCCGACCGTTGTCCTCCGTACCGAGCGCAAAGACGTCCCCGCGCCCGGCACGGCGGCGAATTCTTCGCAAAGTCGCCTGCGCCGTCAAGGATTTTTCGGGACGCTCTGGAGCGGTTCCGACAAAGTTTGCCGCAAAAATTTTCGTTGCTCCGTGTCGTGTTTCCGACACGAATTTTCAATGCCGTCAATGGTTTAACGGGTCACACAAGAGCGTTAGCAGGTCCGAACTTTTCATCAAAAATTCGCAACGTGCCTCCGACTCGTGTAGTCTTCGCGGTCTTGCTTTTTCGGTGCCGCAACAATATGTCGATCGCCGACATTCGAATGTCCAATCGAGAACGCATGTGATTTGACGGTTATTCGCAAATTCCCGTCTATTTGATTTCTGCCGTAGTTTTTCAAGTTTGAAAATCGGATAACGGCACTTTGCTCCCGAATCCCGATTTTCAATTCCGCCGTCCCGGCTGCCGGGCTCTCCGGAGCATGCCTTTGATAACTCTTTGTTTCTATTTAGAAATATCTCTTTAGGCTTGAGCTTTTCATTTTTATCCGTGCTCATTGTGAGCACTGTCCCCCTGCTTTCTCCAATCGACGGTTGATGCCGGCGAATTCTGTCCGGCTCAGGACCGCATTTTCTTCCAATCCGTCTTGCAGAAAAAATATTTTTTCAGGCTATTTACATTTCAGTAAATTTTCCCTAGATTGCCTCCCTTCGCTCGCTCGCGAGCAGCCCGATGTTCCGATATTGGACACCCACCTTAACTCCGAGCGCCTTATAGAACGGCCGTTGCGCTTATTCGAAGCGAATAATCGAGCGGTTGAGAATCGCAAAGTGCGCTCTTACTTATTTGGCCAGAAAGCAGTTTGAAATGACCAAACAAATTGAAGCTAAGGAGAAGACCTTTGTCTCAGCATGCAAAAACCACATCGCTCCGCGGCCAACACCGGTCCGCACACGCTGGAGCGTTCAGCAGGACCTGGACCTGCGCTTTGCCGCCTCGATCTTCGAGGACGTGGAAGGAGGCGTTCGCAGCGCGATGATCGATCGCCTGCAAATGGCCGTTCTGCGCTCTCATCAGCCTCTGGAAATTTCCGTGTTGTCCAATGCAGTTCGCGTTCTCGGCAACTGTCGCCACGACCGCTTTCACACGGTCGCCCGCGCCTGCGACTTGCAATACTTTCTCTCGCTTTTTTGCTCCACCATGACCGCGCCGGAGATCAAAGGCATAAGGAGTCGCTGCAAGTTTCACTTCTGCGCCACTTTTGAGGCTTTGGCAGACTTTGAGAAAAGCGCCACCACAGAGCGCAAGGACTGCCGCCTGGTGTTTGTTGACCTCACGCCGATGCGTTTTGAGAAATATTCCCTTTTGCCCGACGACGGGAAAACACCGGAGAGCCGTCGCGGCGGGAAACTCATTCGCTTTACGATGCTGCGTGCAAGCACCAAGATGCATCACGCGATCTTTCGGGCGAAAGTGACGCCGAGCACTGATGTCGTCACCGAAGCCCGGGCTTTCGAGGCGGCCAAGGCCGTCACGAGAGATGTTTTCCCGCAAGGACTCTTTGTGAGTGAACCGCAATCAGAGCCGCGCGAGCACCGCACGATTGTTGCTACCACCAAAGCCATTGATGCGGTGGAAGCCGTCGCGCAGTTCATCGTCAATGCGCTTGCTGCATACCGCACGGGAAGCAAGATTGCGTTGGCGCTTTCGGACGCCACCGGACTGGTTGATCCGACGGCCTTGAAGAAGGCCATTGATCGGCATCCGCTGAAGGTGCAGATTGCGGTTGGGTATTTGCCGACGAGGCTCTAGGAGCTTCTAACGGCCTCATAAAAAAGACAAGGCCCGTTACAGCAAATTTGTTCGGGCCTGCATTTTGTTTATCCGAAGCGTCAGAATTCACTCCTGCCACAAACGCATAAGGTCACGCGGAGTGACGATGTCCAAGGGACAATCCGGGTAGGCCTTGGTGAAGCTTTCCGCGCCTTTTGCTTTCGCGTTGGCTGATAGTTTGCACTCAAACGCCCGCATCTTAACGTTGTCCAACACCTCAACGAAATCGATTTCCTTCTGACTGTAGCCGGTTGTTCGCCAGAAATAAATGTCGACGAAGTCACGTTTAAGAGAATGGTATTTAACGCGCTCCATAAAGAAAAAGTTTTCCCAGAGGGCTCCTGCATCTGATCGCGTCGAAAGCGGAGAAAAGTCTCTGATGATGGCATTTCGTATTCCGTTGTCACAGAAGAACACTTTTTTGCCTTTTCGCATCTCATTGCTCATGTTCTTTGCATACGACGGACACACTTTGATGATGAAGCACTGTTCAAGCAGGCGCAAATAGTCGATAACTGTATTCTTGCTCAGACCTGTTTCCCGACTGAGACCGTCGTAGGAAATGACAGATCCGATGTTGTAGGCAAGGAACTGAACGAGACTCTCAAATTTCGGACTGAAACGAATGCCCGAGAGATCGAACAAATCCTTGAAAAGAAGCGATCTGCAATGGTCAATCAGAATGTTTCTCGCTTCCCCGGGATTTGTGTAAACCTCCGGATACATGCCATACACAATGCGCGTATCGATCGACTGAAGTGTTGATCCCCAGCTGGTTGTCGCCGCGATTTCTGCCGTCGACAGAGGCCACACATACAGCTCCATAAGACGCCCGAGCGCTGATTCCCGAACGCCGGCAGACAGTTCCAACGATGAGGAACCTGTAGCGAAAATTGGTACTTTTTTATCTTGCCATGTGTTGGCGTCTACAAGCCGCTTGATCAACAGACCGATATCAGGGACGCGTTGTGCTTCATCAATGATGATGCACTCAGAACTCATCAACAGTGTCTTGACATCTGCTGAGCTGGGCAGATTCAGATACGAAGCAATTTGACCCCGATCGTCTCCGTCATACCAAGACACATCCCGACCATTCGCGAACATGCGTAGCAGCGTTGTTTTGCCTGCGCGTCGAGGGCCGAAGAGGACGCATGCTTTAGGCGGTGTGTGCTGTTCAAGTAGCTGGGTCAGTCCACGCGGTATAAAGTCCATGACAAGCTTCCGTGCAAAAAAAGCAACTTACGTTGACGGAATTTTATACAAAAAAAGGTCAACGCATTGATCTTTTTTTGCATGACCACGCGAACATTTCTTCAAGACCTTATCGGCACAACAGCGCGCACCAATTTGCTATGTCAGCGAAGACGGTGCTCAGTGGATTGATGAGTGCCTATAGCAGTACGCGCCGCATGCAACGCGCTGCGTAGAGCCTTTCCGCGTTGCGCAGTGGGCCGGTCAATCGATTGAAAAGCTGCGTACGCAGATATGGCAGGTAATGCGCATTGACAACCGGAGCCTGAGCAAACAGGTCAAGCAAACAGACGACGAGAAGGAGCGCAAACAGCTCAAAGTCCGTGACAACGAACAGGAAGCTCTGGCCAAAAGCATCAAGGGCTCGACGTATGCGTTGGGTAAGGCTCCGGAGAATCTGACGATGCTACAGACTCAGCTGTCGGCCCTTATCGCGGAGAGCCACCCCAAACTCTACAAGGCCTACCAACTCAAAGGAGAACTTGTCAAGCGAAACGGCTGGAACCTGCCTGAATCGTTGGTACTGGCGGGCTTCGCACTCGAGAATCGAGGCCATCAAAATGAACAGGCTGCCAAGATCATGCGGAATAGTGACAATATCCTCAATACGTTGCGCAGCGGCTTGAGCAATGCGAGACTCGAAGCCATCAACAACAAGATCAAGTTGCTGGTACGGCGCTCCTACGGCTTTCGAAACCGACAAAGCATGTTTGCCTTCGTCAAACTGACCTGCTCCAAGGTGGAGATCACGCTACCGAACCGCCCCGTACTCTCTTAAGTTTTGGAGAATCTGCCCACAGATTTACCCGAAGAGACGTTTTTTTCTGCTTTCATCCGCAAAAAGCCTCCAAGCGAATGGTTTTGTCAGAAAGACTAACAGTCAAGATCAAGAGCTCAATGCACGCGGCGTTAACCTCATTTTCAGATCAGTCTTCGTCATCGGGTGTCTCGAAGTCTGACAGACGTTGGTGCTCTGACGGCTTGGAATTTGGTTGCCTCGACGGTGAGAAAGTGACAATGAGCTTTATTCTGGATTGTTGCGATCGAGAGATCATCTCGTTCACGGCCCGACAAGGCAAAGGCTCGCCGGCATGGATGGTACATGACGAAGTGCTGTTGGCAACAGAGAAGCGATTCGGATCCGTCGAGAAGGTCCCAAGCAAACTGCAACTGCTGACGGATAACGGCTCGGCCTACATTGCCAAGTCAACCAAACGCCTGCTTAAGCTGCTGGGCATCGAGGATTGCAAAACAGCCGTCTGCAGTCCGCAATCCAATGGAATGGCCGAAAGCTTGGTGAAAACTTTGAAGAGGGATTATTTGCCGTATATGAACTTGAGCAATGCTCAAACGGCATTGACGGAATTGCCAAGAGTAGTCGAGTTGTACAACAACGAGCATCCGCATTCGGCGTTGGGGTACCTTTCTCCGAGAGAGTTCCGGCAAAAGAACCGGTTACAAGATGCACGGCCGACAAGCAACGAGGAAGCGTGCCCTCAGATTCTCCTATCCCTTGGTTTGGTTGAGAAAAATCAGCCTGCGGGCTCGGTCTGCCTGTAATTGGCAGTTTGTTTGTAAATTACGTCATAGTTGTTGTCCTGAGTTAAAGGTGTAAATCCAGTTGAGGCCAGGAATGTTACTGACATTGATTACAGTCAAGGTATTTTCTTTGGGGGGGGGGAATAATTAGCGTAGCATGGCAATACGCGTCACGAATGGACTTGTTGTCTGCGGGACCTACTAATTAACACAACCTACAGTGAGTGATTTATGGCTAACTCTCTTTTTCATGTCTCATGCCTGACAGTGGCTGTGATGGCTTGTTTTTCGACAAATGCTGTGGCTTATAATCCCGACTTCATCGAGGATACAACACTCAATGAAGACAAAATTAACTGGGATGACAACTTCCGTATTGAAAAGGAGGTGGACGTCAACGCGGTGAATTCTTCAATTACTGTTACAAATGACACAGAGACAACTTCTAAAATTAAAGGCAGTTTAACTGCCAAAAATTTAACAACGACGGGCGGTCTTGAAAATCATTCGACAGGTACTCTTACGGTTAGCGGCAAACTAGATACGGCTACGCTAACGAATGTGGGGAAAGCGACCATTGGTCAATTAGAAGCAAGTAGTGTGTCTAACCACAGCGGCGGCAAAATCACAGTCGATCAATTGGAAGCAAAAAGTGTTCTTACCCAGGCCGACTCTGTTTTAACCGTCAATAGTGGTTTGATCAAAGGCAAATTGCAAAACTCTGGCACTGTGTATTTAACTTCAGATGATGCAAAAATTGAAGGTACATTATCGTTAGCTGCAGGCTCAGTGCTAAAGAAAAATGAATCTTCAAATTTGACGAATCTAGAAGTGACAGAAGGGAAGGTGAGCATTGCCAATGATCTCAAAGTTGAAAAAAATTTAAAACTCAGTAGCGCCAACGTAACTGGTGACCTAACCGTAGGCGGAACATTCATTCAAAGTCATACGACAACAGCGGACTATACGATTTTCCGTGAAGGATCCACTTCAGAGATTGGTAGCTTCGTATCGGATACAGGGCGATACGGATTCAAAGTAATGAGCGGCGCGAAGTTAACCGTTAATACGATGGACATTTCGGGTGCCGTCGATGTTGATGGTGGAGACTTGACAATTAAGCAAAGTGCCTCCGTGGGAGCCTTGCACAATGCCGGATTAATTGACGCATCCAATGCCGAAATCATCGTAACAGCCAAGCAAGTACTGACGGATGACTACGCCTTCACGAATGGTCTGCACATCGGTTCAGATGGCAGTTTTGAGGATTCTGATAAGGCAAACTCATCCTTTGTCGCAAAAAGTCTGACTGTAAAAGGCAACGCCCTCAATGAGAGCAAAGGCGAGGAAACCTCACAATTAAAAGTCAATCAAATTACGGTGACAGGGGACTACACCAATAATGGCTTAACAAGCATTAGCCATGGCAATGGCTCTTTTAACAAAATTCATGGAACAAAAGGTTCCTTTAAGCTTGAATATGCCGTCTTATCTGTTACAAGTTCGTCTGATTTAGGCGATATTCAAACCGTTGGGACTTCAGTAAGCACGGTTAATCTGGGGGCCGGTAACTATGTTATTGGCGCCTTTAGCGGCGACAACAAAGTTTTGCGGCTCAATGATATTAAGAATACAACGGTCAACATTGATTCAAAAGACGGGAGCATGACACTTTCAGCTACCGGCGCAGCCAATGACCAGTACAGCAATGTCTCCGAAGCAGTTAAGGCTATCCAATCCAATGTAACGGTGAACAGTGCCGATCCCAATGACAAGGATCAATTGGAAATCGCTGAAGGTACCATCAACAACGGGTATAAAAACGGTCAAGAAATTAAGAACGCGAAACTTGATGCGTTTTCGTCCATCAATGTCCTTGCCGCGATGACACTTCGCCATGAGATGAATAGTCTCAGCAAGCGCATGGGAGAACTCCGCGACTCTCCCTCCGGCGTCGGCGCGTGGATTCGCGCTTACGGCTCCGAGATGGAATATGGTGATCAAAACGTCACGGCAAAGAACAACTCCATCCAAGTTGGCTCGGACTATTCGCTGGGAGACTGGAAGGTCGGTGTAGCCTTTAGTTATACGGATGGCGATAGCTCTTATGACTCCGGCTCTTCTGACAATAAGGGATACGGTTTGGCCGTATACGGTACGTGGTTAATTCCGTGTGGCGCCTACATTGACTTGATCGCCAAGTACAACCGATTGGATACCGATTTTTCGCTTAGTGGTATGAATGGCTCGTACGAAAACAATGCTTTCACCGTAAGCGCAGAAACCGGTTATCGATTCAATTTTATGGACGGCGGATTTTATGTTGAGCCGCAAGTCGGTTTAAGTTATGGCCGGATAATGGGAGATACGTTAACGACCTCTAACAATGTCAAGCTTGAACAAGATGACTACGATAGCTTCCTCGGTCGTGTTGGGGTGCGCACCGGCTTTAAGTTCCCGGAAAACAAAGGCACCGTCTATGCACGGGTCTCAGGCGTCTACGATTTTGACGGTGAAATGAATGGAAAGGCCAGTGTGGGCAATTCCAAAAATAGTTTTGAAGCCGATTTAGGTGGCGCCTGGTTGGAAATGGGCGTTGGCGCCAATTTCAATTGGACAAAGAGCACCTACTCCTATCTTGACTTCGAACGTACAAACGGAGGCGATGTCAAGGAAAACTGGCGCTGGAATGTTGGCATTCGTCATGTCTTTTAATTGAGCGCTCACTTTAGCTGGGGCTTTTGGGCTTCCTAGCTATCTCACAAGAGATATAAAAAAACACGAGGGTTAAGTTCATTTAGGACTTGCCCTCGTGTGTTTTTGATTGGAAAAAAGCACGAACTTGTTGCTTTTTGATGGCAAATGTTTAAAAAGTGTTGACAACCGGGGGGGGGCACATTCCGATTTGTTTGTCAAGGGTTAAGCACAGAATGAAGCTAACTCTGACGCTTAAGAACACGTCATTCTGAGCACAAAATTTCTGGGATGGCAACCGATAAGCGCACCAGGCTTTTAACCCATCAATTGATCGGCGGAATTTCTCAGCTCGTGACACGGAATCGTCACAGGCACACATCAGGATCTAACGGCCCTTTCACATCAAACGACGTGTCCATCAGGGCAGCCCACCGCCATTGACAGGCGACCAGAAACTCCGGTCTGTTCCGATCTGCCGTCCTATGTATTCGTATAGGAAACGCAAGATCATCCCTCAGCGAGATATTCCAGTTGAGAGAGCTCACCCACCGAGAGGCTCGGCGATCGGTCGACATCCAGTGTTAAAGCGGGTTACGGCATCTGCCGGGTCAAGTCAATGCACCATTAATGGGGCGCCGTGCATTTTCGGGGGGCAATTTAAAGGACGCTTGACATGATTGGTTCGTGTTTTCCATTGGCATATGCCACACGGCGTGATGACTTATGTCGAGACAGCGATTCTACGGTCGCTACCAATGCTCATCACCCAAGTCGACCAGAATTTACTACCCAATTTGGCTGATTTTTGCCACCCAATTTGGCCGATTTTTACCACCTGATTTGGCCGCACCCAACCACTGCGCTCATTTTGTGTCACACTACGTTTAAGGGTGCCTTTTTTGATCTTCCCGTCATAGGGAGGGGTTTTTATGCCCTCTTCAAACCGTTTTCGTCACCATCGTTCAGCTCTCGCTCTGGCTGTCTGCGCCGTTTTGTGGCCCCTGTCAGTCTGCGCCTCTCCCACCGGCAACATCAACCTAGACGCCATCAACGCGGCAGGCGCCTACGCTCAGGGCTTTACGGGAGCGGGCGTGCGCATCGGCATTCTCGATTCGGGCTTTGACACCACCCACATCGCCTTTGAAGGCAAAGACATCATCAAGCTCTACAGCGACCAGTATCTCGAGAAATTCGGCACCGGCGTCAACGCCACCCAACAAAGTCACGGCAGTCACGTAGCGGGCATCGCTTCAGGCAACTCCTCCGTTAACTACGGCGTAGCCAAAGACGCCTCGTTGCTTTTGCTCTACTCGACCATTCAAGGTCCGACCATGATCTATGAGGTCGCAGACCTCTACAAAAAAGCCATTGAAACCTACGACGACGTCAAGATCTACAGCAACTCCTGGGGCTGGGTGCGCGGCTTGTTCAGCTACGGTGACATTCCGGACGAAACGAAAGCCTTCAATGAGGTTTTCAACTCAGCCGTAGAACACGACAAACTCATGGTCTTTGCCGCAGGCAACCAAGGAGGACTTGCGCCAGCCGACCCGATTCTGCCGATCATGCGGGACCCTTCGAAGGCCGGCCACTTCATCAACGTCGTCAATATCGAATCAAACCACCTCTTTGAAGAAGGATTCGTTCACGGCAACAGCAGCGCCATCGAAGCCTCCAACCGCGCTCTCTTTGCTTCTCTGTGGTCCGTCGCCGCGCCCGGAACCAACATCGTGAGCGTTGAAGCGGGAAGCGGCAACGGCTCCATTGAGATGACCGGCACATCCATGGCCGCGCCGCATGTGGCCGGCACCCTTGCGCTCGTGCAGCAGGCATTTCCCTGGATGACCGCCTCGCAGCTGGCCGACTGCGTTCTTACCACCGCCCGCAAGCCTCTGGAAGGAGTCTACGAAGTACTTGCCCTGCATCCTGAACAAACAGGCGCGGACCCAAACCATAACAACCCGGACTATCACCTGCAGTACGGCGGCAGACTGGATTTTCGTGTCGCCTCGCCCACGTGGTCACCGGACGAAAACAAATACGTCTCCAACGTCTATAAGGAATCCGCCGCCATCGTCTTTTGGGGCAGCGCCGGCACCAAACTTGGTGACCTTGAGGCTCTCAAGGCAGAAGCCGCCGAACGCGCAGCTGCCCAGTGGCGAGAGGAAATCCTCGACGGCTACGAATGGGAACTTGACCCTGACGCCTATCTTGAGGCGGTTGATAAGGCATACAAGGAATGGAAGGAATACTTCATCAAAAACTGCACCATCGTTGAATACGGAATCGGCGCGGGGCTTCTGGATGCGGCTTCTGCCGTGGGCGGCATTGCCGAACTCAACATCAACCGCATGGCGCGTTGGGATGAAACGAATTCAAAGTGGACGCTCCCGGTTCAGACAGGGCTCAACGGACAAAATCAGATCGCCTACACGCTCAATCTTGCCGGCAACGGCGTGAGCCGCTTTATCAATGACATCAACGAAGTGCGCTGGAATCCGACGCTGCACATCACCACCCAAGAAGAATTAAAGGCATACAACGAGGCAATCCAAAGCGGCCAACCTTATAAAGGTTCGAGCAATCAGACCTCTGCTCCGGATCAGGCCAATCTTCCCGTCTCACTCGTCGTTTCCGGCACGCTCGATAAAAGCAACAGCATCGTCTCAGCGGGTACTCTCGTCATGAGCGGTCACGCCTCCTACAGCGGCTCCACCGACGTGATCAACGGCGCCACACTCGTCGTTGACGGCATCATTGACAACGACGTTCAGTCCGATGCCACGGCCACCGTTGCAGGACGCGGTGTGGTCGGGTCACTGACATCCCGCGGCACGCTCTCGCCCGGAGACGATCTCAACCCTGGTAATCGAATCGGCACGTTTCACGTCAAAGGTCAACTGAAACTAGAAGCGGGCTCATCGCTTGTGCTTGATGTCGGCGAACACACGATCGACCAAATAATCGTGGGCAATCTTTCTCAGGATCAAACGTCGTCCCTGACACTTTTGGCGAAATCCGGCCAAGAGAGCAATGCCGAGGCCCCATTGAACATCACGATTCGCACGGGGCAATACGTCGATCAAACGATTACCCTGAGCCCGACGCTCTTTTTTCCCGGTTTAAACGCTGGCGACGAAATCCTTGAGCAGGTCAAAGATGCGGAGCTCTCCTGGGGCGGCGGCATTACGTTTGAGTTCGTCACAAATCAAGACGGCAGCTTTGAGATGCACCGTGTCGAAAACAGCATGCAGCGCGTCGGCAAAACCGTTTCACTCTCACAAGACGCCATGCGTCGAGCTCAAAAACTGGACGCTGTGATCCAAGCCGACGGCATTCTTTCGGGAACCGCCTCCGAGTTTGTCAGCGCCGTGGATATCCTTTCCGAAAAGCTGAGGGTGGGACACCCCGAAAGCGACAAACAGCTGGTGGCTACAACCCTCGAAAACGCGTTTGCTTCAACCAAGGCGGATTCTCACCTGGCCTTCGATGCCGCCGCGATGTCTCGATCCATTCGCCTGCGTGAGGTGACAGCGCTCTCGCCGCTTACCGATCTGTATGCCACGGATGTCATTCCCGAAGCCTCGCTCGTCGTCGAACGGGCAAATATGGACGGCGCGAAATCATTCCAGAGTACCCGTACCATTCTTTCAGCCGGTGCTCGCCGCAGTTTCGGCGACTGGGCGCTGGGCTGGAAAGTCGGCGGCTATTACGACGACATCGAAATCTCCGGCCCGGACAAGGGAAACGCGCAAGGTGTTTTTGCAAGCGTTTCGGCGATGCGGGAATTCGGTGCCGGCATGCGACTCTTCGGTCAGGCACTTCTGGGCTACGGAGTTGAGGATCGCACAAGATACGTCAGCGACTTCGACGTTTCAAAGCGACTCGATACAACCACCCATGCTGTCAGTCTCGGCGCGTCCATCGGTATCGGCCGCAAATTTGCCCCCGATCAGATCGCGCTCTCGTTCATGCCGTACGCTCAGCTCAGCTGGGACGGCATTCACCGAGACGATGTCCGCGAGTCGGATTCTCGCGTTGCACAAGAATATGAAGATGAACTTTTAAGCGTAGCGGCACTTGAAGCCGGCCTGGCTTTCAAGACGCGCAGCAGTGCCGCCTCCCCGACAGGCAATCTCTTTCTGGAAGGTCGCATTGCGTACCGGAATCGCTTTCACGTCAATGGTGACGAGACATACACATGGACCGGCATACGCGACGAAACCAACGTCGAATTCTTCGACAACCGTCACGCGGCGGCAGCGCAATGCAAGATTGGCTGGGTATCGTCAACCGGTCATGAGTTCGCGCTGATGATCGACGGTGAAGCCGGGGACTCCGGAGACGAGCGCTGGGGCGCTTCTCTGCGCTGGACGAAGCACTTCTGATCGGACAGAAATCATCGGCTCACCATACATCAAGCGCCGCTTCGGAAATCCTTTAAGCGGCGCTTGATGTTTCTTTTTAAAGATCCGTATCTGAACTATTCCGACTCACCGAGCAATTTGCCGACCGTCTTGTCGATTCTCTCGGCGGTCTTGCCCCACTTCGTGAGCGTCATGCTTCCGGCCTTGTACTTGGCGGTCGACACGATGGCGCCGTTTTTATAGAGCGTCAGTTCCGCAAGACCGAGGTAGGTCGTTGCGTCCCACGAACGCTGCATCACGTAGCTCAAACGGTATTCCGACGTGCAGGACGCAGCATCCCGGACCACTGTCGTCTTGATGCCGCGGCGCTGGAATGCCGACTGCAGCGACGGAATGGCCTCACCGATCGTGACCTTGGGATTTTGGATGATGCAGACTTCCGTCGGCATCACTTCAAGCGGCTCGACCATCTTTCCGGTCGTCGTGTTGGCGCACCCGACCATCAACGCGCATACGGCCGAGGCCGCTGCCAAACCAACTGCTTTGTAAAGCATTTCTGCCTCCCGTGTCGTTGTTGATTCTGTACGGCCACAATAGCAGATTCCGCTCGATGCCAACGAGCTCAAGGCCTTGAATCAACATGATTGGTTACCGGATAACGGAAAATAGATAGAACATTACGCCTGCGAACTTTCGATATTCTGAAACTAGATTATTCGGCAAACGACGAATATGTTATTCGTCAATCTACGACTCGAATTTCAGCGAGTACTTCCACTCGACAAATGTCTTGACGTCCTCCCCTGATTGAAATCAGAGGATTCCTTCGGAGTTGCTTACGCACCTCCAAGAGGTTGGTTCTCGCTGTTGGCGCCGGAGTTTCGTGCAAAAGGCACGTCGGCTC
>OGNV01000057.1_pt1 | contig 107253 bp, 108 predicted proteins | sample 1573561 | NCBI WGS metagenome assembly OGNV01 (sample SAMEA2581892, study PRJEB24529) | metagenome | biome: Human gut stool | place: China | collected 2011
CACTTGAACCTTCTTCGATCGTGACCCGGAATGTTCCTGTGATGTTGGGTAACCCCGCTTCGATGTATTGACCAACCTTAGAGACATCGGTCGTACCCTCGATAAATCTCGCCTCCAAATTTGGCAGCGTAAACGTATCCACGCCATTGCCCGCGCCAAATCTTTCTCCGATAGCTGCAAAAAGAGCCGCATACGTGACGCGACTAACATTCGATCCGTTGCAAATCAACCACCCTTCCGGAACCGCCGTCAAGGCAAAGTAAGCGATCATCCCAGTCGGAACAGAGCTACCGGCAAATTCTTTGAACCACCCGGCGCACACAACGGTTTGATCCGGGCAATCCTGCGCAGGCATCGGAATGGTGGCCCCTCCTTTCAGATCCGCCACGCCGGTTACTGTCAGGGTTCCTGAAATGTCAGCATTGCCGTTCAGGTCAATCTCTGTGGTCGTAATCTTTTTGAAGCTGGATTCGCCGCCGACAGTCAACGTTCCGGAAACATTAGCGTTACCGGTCAAGCCCAAAGAGGCCGCAGAAAGATCCGTAGTCGCACCCCCGCCGTTGGCAGTGAGCTTGCCAGTGAGCGTGGTTGCCCCATTTACTGACAAAGTTCCAGAAGCGGAAAGGTTGGATGCGTTGACCGCTCCGAACGTCGAGTCGCCTGTCGCATGGATCGTCGTTACGTTAAGTCCGCCCTGGGCGTTGAGAGCTCCCTGGACAGTAGCAGCCCCCGTTACGGACATCGTCCCGGAGATCTCCGCATTACCGTTGAGAGCAAGCGCCGTTGCAGTCACCTTAGATGTCGACAGACCGCTTGCCGAAATGGTCGTGTTCCCCGCTGCCGACAAGTCGCCGGAAATGGCCGCTGAGGTTGCAGACAGTTTTTTAACTGTCGTCTCCTCTCCACCAACATTGAGGTTTCCATCAGCATCAATTTCTACCACTCCAGCAACACTTAGCTCGTCCGCCGTCAATGAGCCGTCGAAAGAACCATCACCACCAACCGTCAAATCACCAACGATCTCGACCCCAGCGGCCTTTACATTTTCAAACTCTGCATCACCAAAGTGACTGGCAGGCTCTAAAGCCTGCTCGACGGATTCAGGCATTCCGCCGGCACCGGTACGAATCAACTTGCCGGCAACCTGGTCGGCCATCAGTTGGTTGTATGTCTGGTCCTCAACAGCCACTTTGTCGGCAGGCATTGCATCTACCGACATAAGTTCGGACGAAAAAAAAGCGTGTTCGGACGCGCTGTAGTACCAAGCCATATGCTTACCTCAATCAATATCCGATAGCCATCCAATAAGAAGCCGAGCCCCCGTTTCCGTTGTGCTTAAACGTCACGTTTCCCCGGTTCAAAGTGGAAACAGAAAACACCGGCGAAAACTCACCTTTTGCCTCGGCCACTGCAAGAACCGCCTTGGTCGGAAATGCCGCCGGAAAGACAATTACGCTATCTCCAGTCTTTGCCAAGAGCGCCTGACCCCACTGAACAATCAACCCATTGGGAAGTTTCTGCATCCCCCAGTCACCATGTTTTTTTAAGAACGCCGCAAGCAGGTTTGCAGGCGTCAACGCATTAGTCTGATTTTTGCCCTCTGCCGCTTCAGCCATTGAAGCAATGCGAATGAGGCCTGTTCGTCCCGTCGTCGCCGTTCTTGCCGAAAGACCTGCCGGCGTCACAACACGAGTTGCGTCCGTACCTGTGATGGTCTCTTCGTCGGTCGCCAATTCCACGACGCCAAGTTGTCTCGTCGTTGCCGGCGGATTCAGAAAATTGGCATCTCCGAACGTAACAACATCAGCGCTGAAGTCAGTCACAGCAATGTCAATCGCAAGCAACGAGATTGCCTTGCTGGATTTCTGCAAGATGGGCGTGTTCTGCGAATAAACCGCAAACAGAGTGCCCTTGTCGGTATACAGCCCAACCTCGTAGACCGTGTACTCATCCTCACTGACATCTTCCACGGCGCAATGAATCAAGTTGCCGGCTACAGCTCCACCGGCAACCGATGTCATTCGCTTGAACTCTTCTTGCAAAGACGTTTGATCGTCAGAGGCCTGATATTGCCCGGTGCCGTATCCAACTTCCGTAATGAGTACCGTGTCAGTGCCGGCTTGCGAAGCGGCCACTACCTCATCGAGGCCGGCTTGCGTGATGATCATTTTCAATTCAGTTGCACTATCAGGCATTTAGTTGTCTCCCACGGTTGCGCTTGCAGACGCACCTTCTAAATCTTCGATTCTGGTCGTCAGGGATGCGATTGCTTGATTCAAGCCATCAATCACTGTTTTCAAGGTGGCAGGCGTCACAAACTTTGCGGATGCCGTACCGACCGACACTTCCTCGGACGTCGCCGCACGATCATCCACGGCAACCTTCAGGCTTGCGGGAGAAACCGCTGTTCCTGTGGCAGTACCGATTTTTGCTTCGTCAGGCGTCGCCAGACGTACTGTCCCTGCCTTCTCTTCTGTTGCAGAAGAAAGCGAAGCATCAATAGCCGACTTCATCCCGGCAGGCGTCACTGCGCGTGTCGTGTCAGTGCCGGCCTTTGTCTCTTCTTCGGTTGCCAGTTCGACAAGACCCTTTTTCCCGGTACTGCCCGCCACTGAAAGAATCGATTTCGGGGTCAGAAACTTCGAGTCAGAGGAACCAGCAACAGCCTCTTCAGTGGTGGCCGCACGAGCATCAACGGCAGCTTTGAGTGCCGCCGCCGTAATAGCTTTGCTGGTATCAGCACCGGCCTTCGCTTCGTCTGCCGTCGCCGTTTTGATCAAACCGGAACGAACATCCGTGGCCAACAGTTTTGCCAGACCACTGGGAGTCACCGCACGCTGCGTATCCGTGCCGGCCAGGACCTCCTCTTCAGTCGCAAGCTCAACGATGCCAGCATTTACCGTCGTGGCCGCCGCAAAGCTGTACGTCATACCTTCGAATGTGATCGATGCGGAATCAATCCCATCAAATTTGATGTCAACCGATAGCAAAGCCTGCGATGTCGACACCTTTTGCAGAATAGCCGTCTGCTGCGACGTCACGGCAAACAGCGTGCCGTCTTCCAGATACAAACCGAATTCATAGATCGTGTAGGAGTCTTCGGAGTCGTCTCGAATCGCAACATGAATCGTGTTATCCCCGGTATCTCCACCCTCGATCACACTGAGCTGCTTAAACTCAGCTTGCAATGCAGTCTGAGCCTTGTCCGGCGTATACCGGCCGGAACCGAGTCCGATCTTTGTAATCCGGACAGCGTCCGTTCCCGTGGCCTCCGCGTTGACAATCGCGGCCAGGCCAGCATTTGTGATGATGATTTGCATAGAAATGCCCTTAAGAAGCTGTAGCCACCAAGCAGCGAGTCACAACAGCTCGCGCACCGGCTGCCAGTCCAACCGCTCCGTCAGCGTTAACCGATGTGATTGATTCAGAACGAATTCGAGAATAGGTAACAGGTCTCAAATAAACCATAATTCCCATTCCGCCCTTGATCTCTTGTTGGATGACAAATGTGTAGTGAGAACGAACAGGCTTGGCGTCATCAATGAGCCGGATCAAGTCTTCCTGCATGTCAACGTCTAAAACACCGTCGACCTTCCCCAGTGTTGCGTAGATCGTAAAAGTATGGGGAGTTCCTTTCGGATCCGTTTCCCACCACTCTTTGATCATGGCAGCTGACTGGATTGAAGCAAGCGCATCGCGAACCGCCTTAACAGTTCCCTTTTTGCGCTTCTCCGTGACCACGTTTTTTACGACCGAACGCTTGAGATCTATCGGCCAGGAATCTCGCCAAACCGATGCATCCCATGCGTAAGCAAGATGGTCAAGCTGCTCGCTCGACAAGCTGTCAATGCTGACGTAAATGCACGGAAGATCTAGCGCATCCGTCACCTCTTTGAGCAAAGGATCAATGGCCAGCGCCGAACTGTTTACCGATTTATCTCGCTTGATCGAATCCGGAATCAGGTCAAGCAATGACGTCAGATCGAGGGATTTACTCATCTTTATAGCCCTCATATACGACGTTAACCTTCGTGCATTGCGCAACCTGCATGGCCTCGAGCTTCTGCCAAGAGGCCGGCTTCAACCTCGAGTCATCAACTCGAGAAGCGCCGGCAGCAAAGACCAGCTGCAGGAGCTTGCCTGGAGTGATGTCGCGGCCGATTTTTGTCTGTTGCCAAAGTCGATACTGCTCAACAGCCGCCTCGACATCTGCTTGAATCTGCGCCGCCTTGCTCGAATCGTCCTGGTTAATCCAGTAGTGCAAATTGATCTCATAATTCGCCGCCGTCGGAGCCTTGACCACCACATAATCAGTCAGGGGACGGATCGTCTCGTCGGAGAGATGATCTTGGATCTGTTGGAGCGTGTCTTCGGTAGGCAGTTCCCCACCTGTCAACAGCGCATACACATCCACCTCGCCCGGAGTCGGCGAATTGATTTTGACGTCAATGATCGCCGGCGACACACTTTTGGCATGGTAAATGTAGGCTTTTTCAGGCCCGGCAACACTAAAGGAGTTGGGCGCCAAGCGAAGTCGCTCTGCATAGTCCGCATCCCCTTCCGCGTCGGCCCCTCCGGTCGTGATCGTAACGTTCTGCGCCTTGGACACAAAAGTCATCGGCGTGACAAGAGTCGCGATTTGCCCCGCCAGGTAATCATTTCCCTCCGGCCCTGCAACCAGGCAAGAGGCCGTCACCTCCCCTTTGGTCTGGCCGATTGGAATAAGTAGATCTTCATCCGTCTCGAAAGTCACAACACCATTCGTTACCTGTGTTCCGGCCGGAATTGTGTAAACCGAGCCAAGAGCCTGAGAAAGCGTGAACTCTATCGTTGTGACAGCCTTGCTTTCCGCCATTCGTTCAACCGCCAGAAGCTGGCCAAGCGCGTCCAGATATTCACCTTGCGCATAACTCAAAAGGTTCTGTTGAGCCGCCAAGTTGATCGCAGTGCGTTGCTGGATGATGACATCGGCAATGGAGAGCAAAAAAAGACGGCGAGGATCGCCCGCCGCTAAAGACTCACCACTGGCCTGCTCGAACCCTGTGATGATCTGAGATCGGATCGTATCTGAATCCGTCTCAAGGAAGTTGACTTCAGGCAACCCCCACCGTGGAATCGTCTCTGCCATATTCCTATTCTCCAATTGAAACAGTTACGATCGGCATCAAAACACCCTCTAAAGAGTCCGTTTGTGAATCTTTAAATTCAACTGACTTTACTTTTGCCCGAGGCTCATACGTCTCGATAGCGTCAATGATTTCGGATCGGATCTGCATCTGAACAACCGGTGCAGGAGCATCCAAAGGTCGCCATGTCAGACCGAATTCACGGTCCAACGGCACCGAACCTTTCCGAGTTGCCAAAATCGTCCGGACGTTTTGGAGGATTTCGATCACCTCCGTCTCCGGAGCAAAGTTCACTTCCGCGTCCAAGCTCACAACGTAGTTCATGCCGCCTCCCGGAGATTGACTGTTACATCAGCGGAAACACAAATCCCCAAACCGCTGTGATGCTTTCTACTTTCCGAGATCGATTCGATAATGAACTTCCCCATGTACTCCGGGCCAATCAGAAGTCTCTGAGGTTCATGAAGTTCCATCATTTCCTTCAAAGCAACCAAAGCCGCCAGCGGCGTAATCCCGAGCGCTGAAGTCAGCTGAATGGCAAAGCTGACCTGAAGCAACTGAGGGCCGATGTACTCAAGCTTTGGCTTTTGGCCGATCACTTCATGCGTAGCCCACCGATCGGAGCGCTCGACCTGCAGATCCTTGAACGTCATCACCACCGATGAACTGCATACGAAGGGAATCACTCCCAACAAACCCAATGCGGTCATGTTTTTTCCTTCTAATGAGGGCCAGTCGTTTCACCATGCGGCGCGGTATGCGTGTGGCTGTTGAGACTAATCCCGCTTGCTGTTACGTCCCCGGTAGCCGTCATCGATCCCTTGAGCTCGATATTGCAGTTAGCAACCACGCCACCGCCGCCCGTGACCGTGAACCCGCCTTGTCCTGTGATTAGACCTGAGACCGTTAACTTCCCAGTACATGACGTATCCGGTGAATTGATCGTCACAGACGTTGCGGCTTTTACCGTTGCCGTCTTGCAATTGACAACAATCGAGTCCGGTACCGTAATCGATCCGGTCTTCTGATCAAAAACAATCTCTGTCCCTGTAATCGTGACAGTCAATATGTGAGAAGCACGGTCGTAACAAATGCGAGTACCGTCCTTAAAAACAATCGTTCGCCTGTCGGCAGAAGTTTCCGGCGGTTCCACATCACCGGCGTAGAAAGATCCGATAATTACGCCATCTTCAAAACCTTCTCCACGAAAAAGGCAAAGTACGTCTTCACCAATATCCGGCATCTGGTAATCGCGATTGCCAAAAGAGTTACGCTGCATGACAGGAAGGTCATAACTCACCATCCCATCTTCGTCGCCGAAAGCAACACGCGCGGTACATTTAACCGGATCTATCGAGCTGACTTCTCCAATCTTGAAGTTATCGTATTGCATCAGTATTCCCCATTAACCCGACGAAGTTGCAGGCTTGTCGTATAGCCGCTCCCGCTCACGTCGTGCGAAGACGACTCGATGATGAAGTTGCCATCAAAGCTTCCAAAACCCTCGCAAGCGATCACGCATCCGGCTAGAAGCGAAGGGTCGCCAATCAGCGTCAAGCTCCCGGTTACTCGGCGCAAGTTGACCTTTCGCAATGTCGCTTTAGCGAGGCGCTCGGCCTCTGCTTTTGATGTGACGCGTTTGCGAAGTCGATATTCTTGGCCGGACGAATCAACGCTTGGATCCGTATAGCGGTAGTAATTGATTGCCGGATTCTTCTGCGCCCGATAGTCCGGAGTGAGAAGTTCCTCCAGGTCCCTGTCTGGATTTTCACCAGTAGAACCAGACGAACTCGAAAAGTCGTAGCCACCGGCTGAGTCCTTAGACTTCTTTTTCAGATCACGCCAGGCCACCACGCACGTCTTGTATGTCTCCGACTGTTGCGAACCAAAAGCCCATGAAAGCACATTTGAAACGCCAAGCGTGATGATCTTGATGGGCTTTTTAGTTTCGTAAGACCGTTGATCAAAGATTACGATCTTTTGATCCGTGACCTTGATCGAAAAGCCTTCGTCTTCACAGAGTCTCTGTAAGAATGCAAGGTTGCTCTCTTCCTTTTGATCTCGCCGGTCGTATTTCGGATCCTCTTCGACATCGAAAAAAAGCTGCAAACCGTTTCCGGACGCAATCTCTTCAGCAATCCCGCGGAGAGTTCGAGACTCCCACGCTTTGGTAACTGCTTTGCGGCGCAATGGCTGGTTCAGAGGCGTGGATACCGCTTGCATTTCAAAAGTACGCGGAGACCCAGAAACGCTCATGCTGTCGACGTAAAAACGGCCGCAATGCAGCTCGTCAGTCCCGGAACCCGTAGACAAGTATGCATCGACCACCTCTCCGCCCTCTGGCTTCCAAGTCGCCGCCCACTTCCCCATCTCGTCCTTGAGCGTCAGACGAAGCTCATCGGCTTCGCCTGTCTCCTTATCTGAGAAGGTGAAGGACAACAAATCGGGCAGAACACTTTGTGAGACATCCTGCCCGGCAGTTGTGAAAAGCAAACGCAAATTCGTGTGAATCAGATTAGGCATTGCTGTTCCTCTTCCATGGCGGGAGATTTTTCTCGAAGTCGCTCGACGTTGTGTCGATTTCAGGCACGTTCAATATCACGCCATCAGAAAAGAAAACCACCTTGCGGTGGTCCGGATTTGCGGCTATCAACCGATCCATGAAAAGCTCAGAGCCGTAGACATTCTTGGAAATGATATCCCAGGTATCTTGGGACTTTGTTGTGTACGTTCCCACAATTCACCTCATGCAAACGACTTCCGGCGCTTTTCCATCTGCCAACGTGCCAGATTTGCTTTGAACTCTTCATAGCCGGATCGAACCCCCATCTGTACCGCTCCGACCACATCCGCTCCACCTCCTTGCACATTGATGACAGGAGCAAAGTTGATCACAGTTCCTCCTGAACTTGCGCCACCCGGGGAAGGCAGAGGTTGTAGCATCGTCGAAAGTTGGGACAGCGGGATAACCGCTTCGGCCTCACCCGCCTCAGCAATAGTCGCCAAAGTAGGCTTTGTCGCAATGCCGCCCTCTGCCAGTTGAGGGATCTTCGGCAGACTCACGCCGAACCTTTCTCCGCCCATGCCTGGCACCCAACTGGGAACCTCGAAAGACATCCCATTCACCGAATCGATCATCCTGTTGATGATCTCGATCACGGTATTGACTGGGCCTTTCATGATGGAAGCCAGCGAGTCAAACGTGTTTGCAAAAAATCCTTGAATGGATGTCATTGCACTGTTCCAAGCATCTGAAATGACTTGCGCCGCGCTGATCGCCATAGCCTTGAGTTCGTCCCAGTTTTTGTATACGGCCACGCCGGCTGCAACCAATGCCCCCATGAACATAAGGATGGGATTAGCCATCAGGAACTTCATGGCCGCTCCAAAACCTTTGGTAGCCACCGAAAGCAAATTCATGGCCACTGCTGTCGTTTTGGACGCCACAGCCGCAGCAACTGCGCTTACCCGGTAAGTGATAAAGGCTTGCCGAGCCATTAAGACCCATTTTGTGACGGTTGTCACAACCTGAAGCCCCTTCAAACCGACTCGGAAAACCAAAAAAGCCTGCCCTGCGTAGGCTACAGCTGTTGCGATTGCATTGAAGTTCTCCAGCGCAAAGGACGCAAAGGACGTAACCATAGCCAAACTTCGGTTAAACCACTGTGCAATGACTGGAATTGCTTTTGTAAAGGCCTGCGAAAGCACTTCAATTTGGGGCGCAAGAGTAGCCAGCGATCCTGAGATTTGAGGCATTTGCGCAGTCATTGCCTTTGCTGCAGCATCCGCAGCCGGCAAAAGAAGATCCATAAAGGACCGTGACACAACCTGAAGCTGACTCCCCAGGTCACTGCCAATAGAGCGGGCGACCTGTTGCATGGTTCCCTCAATGGGCGGCAGACTGCCTTGAATCGCTTTGAAGCCCTCAAGCGCCTTGACTTCCAGATCTTCAAATTGAGTGCCAAAAAGCGCTACGCCGGCAGCATTGCGTGCCACCGGATCTTCCATTTCGCCAAGGCGCTTAACCACTTGGGCGAATGCGACTTGAGCCGATTGCCCACCTGCAGCAAACATCTGAGTCGCCTTTTGGCCATTCAATCCGAGCGCTGCAAAAGCCTCCATGCTGGACTTAGAGCCATCCTTTGTCCGGATATTGAACTCTTTGATCGCGTCGCCAACCTTGTCGATGCTAAAGGCCCCGTCTTCTGCACCTTTCACCAAATGTGCAGCAAACTGCTCGGCCGTAAAGCCAAGTGCCTTGTATTGCACAGCGTACTCATTGAAGGTATCGAGCAAATCCCCGTTCTTGTTCGCGCCGTTCTGGGCTGCATAAGCAATCAAATCGAACGCTTTTTGCCCGTCAATGCCAAAGTTCTTCATCAAGGCCGACGTTGCTCTGGCTGTTTCGTTGACATCCATATCAAATGTCTTGCCAAGAGCCATCGCATTCTTCGTCGCAGACTCAAGTTCCTTGCCGTCAAGCCCCCCGATTTGCTTGATCGTGGACATCGCTCTCGCGACCTCGTCAAAGGATTCCCCCATGCCTGATTTGAAAACAGCACGCGCTGCACTTTCAATCTGCTTCATCTGCTCGGCACTAGCCCCCGTTGACGCCTGAACGCGCGCCATGGCTGCCTGATAGTCCGCGCCTACCTTTGCCCATGCCCCGCCGGCAACCAACGCCACACTGGCTGCTGCGCCACCACCTTTGACAATGCCCGCATTGACCGAATCTGTAATGCCAACACCTTTATTGAGTCCCTCCTGAGCCCTCTGCGCTCTATCGATCCAGGTCTGTAGCTTTGCCTCTTTTTGCTGAGCCTTACAAGCCGCCTCCGTCGCCTGTTCCAACTCTTTTTGGCGCTTAACCAAACCTGCCAATGAAACGGAGGCCGTGCCGGCTTCAGCATCCAGCTCCCGCAATGCTGCACGATTTTTTTGGAGGCTCGTTTTAGCCTTGTCCAGTGCTGACTTGGCCGAGTTAAACCTCTGGATAAGTTCCCTTGACGGTTGTCCCGCCTGGCTCATAGCCTTGCCCAGCTCTGCAACTTTTCTTCGAGCCAGCCCGTATTCTTTGGAGCTTTCAGCGACAGCCTTTCGAGCTGCCACAAGACCCGCGACTTTTTTGGCATCAGCATCCAGCCGCTGCATGTGATCGCTGAGATTCTCAACAACGTCACTGGCACTCTTAAATGATTTGGAGAAGTCTCCACTCATTTTTGCCGCGAGCTTGAAGGCAATTTCATACTGTTTTAAAGCCATGTCTCCCCCAAAAAGAAAGCGCGGATGAAACCGCGCCTTCTTGGATCCCTTTCAACCGCTTTTCGTCAATCGGGTTTGTGGTACATCTTCAGGAAACCGATATACGCAACAGGAATCACAATCCATGCTGCGACGATTAGCCCCCAATAGTTCGAGATAACTTCGAGTGCAAATCCACCGACAAGTGCAATGAAACCAGCAATCGCAAGCAAATATGACATGACTCTTTCCTTGATCTATATAGGAAATTTTACGTTTTTGCCTTGTGATTTTCTGTTTCAATTGCTTCTACCCATGCCCCCAGCTCGGTCAATGACATCTCTGCCCACTGCAATGGGCTGCTGAAAGTCATCGCAGAGATCCGCACGAAAAAACATTTCAGCCATTTATCCGGATCTCTGTATTCCGGGAAGCCTAGCTGAGCAAAAAATTGCTTACCTCCTGCGCCAACTTGCAGTAATCTCGAGCTGGAAGACCCTCTACAAATTCCACCGGTTGTTTGCAGGCTTTTGCTGCCAAATAGGCACAAAAGTCAAGGTCCACAGCCGTGACCGCCGCAAAGTTCCCTTGACGAGCCCAATCCTTCTTTGCTGCCGACACGTCACGTCCTGTCAAAGCATCCAGATCCATATCAACATCCGTAAACTCAACGCCGTCGAAGTTGTAAGGTTTTGAAAGTTCGATTTTCATGATTTCTCCGGTGATGCCGGGAAGTGCCTCACTCCCCGGCAAAAGCATTAAGCCAACCCAAGATCCTTGCGAAGGCTCTCAAGTGCATCCGTATCGCCAAAGCGAGCAATGGAGTTGTACTTGTCAATCTCGACCATCGTCTTGCCGCCAACATCCAGCTTGACGTATGTGCATTCCATCTCGACTTCCGTACCGGTCGTCGCACCCACCTCGAAGTTACCGAGGTTGACGTTCTTCGGTACGCCGCGGATGCTCAATTTGATAGCCTGCGTTACAAAGTTCCCGGACGAAGCGTCATAGATCTGCTGCGAACCTCGGAAGTCCAACGGGTGAGCCATCTGGGAAGCCAGAGTAGCGACATCCGTCGAAATTGTTCGGAAGGACACAGTGGCCGTGATGGAGCTGTAGTGCCCCAAGACAGGCGTCTCAACCTCGCCGGCAATGCCGGCACCGGACACTGTATCTGTCATTGCCTGAAACTGCGGCAGTGTTACCGTTGCGACACCAAGAAGGTCATTGCCATTGCGATAGCAGCGAAAGTTGATGAGCCGTTCCGGAATCTGATTCGTTCCCGCCATTGTTTATCCTCCTTATTCAAAAAGCACCGACTGAGCGTTGACGTCGTATTCCATGATGAATTCGATGTCGCGAGCGGGACTCGGCGGGCAGTTCATGACGTGGAATTTCACGATGCCATCCATAAGATCGGTCGTCGAATTTTCGTTCTCACGGAACTCAACAGAACCTCGCAAGATGTACTGGCGAGCTGCCAGGCCATTGAGCCAGATATTGGCACTATCGACGATCGTATCCACGAAGCGACGATTAATCGGAGCATCGATTTGCTGCCAGAAAGTCGTGACGAGAGTGTTTCCAATCCAGTTGGTCATGCGTCGGATGGGGATGAACACATCCTTCACGTCAGTCGAGCCAGGGTATGCGCCTGTGCGATTTCCCCAGAACACCCAGCCAGCCGTATCGTTGATCGCAGTGCAAACTCCCTCGCCATTGAGATAGGCCGCCGTTTCAAAATCCAGCCAGACTTCCTTGCCAGACTGAAGCACGGTTGCAGTCATCTGCAAATTGTGATTCGAAGGCGAAACATACGGCGTGCCATCGTTTTCGCTATCGACCTGACCAATCAAAGCAGCAACCTGGCTCGACATATGGAAACGAGTGCCGGACAAAGAAATCATCGGCCAACACACGATCTGATACGGATCCGTGATGTTGTTCGTGCTCTTCCACGAAGGAACGCCTGTGTAAGCCGTAACCGTATCCGTCGGGACGTCGATGATGCACATAGCCTTAAATCGACCGTTGATACCCACGCACTTGGCTGCCATAACCGCAGCCACTTCCGGGTCGCCGGAAAAGCCAGGGGCTGTGATCGTCCCCGGAACAACACGGAAGCGCGAGTAGACCTCGGAAATCAATTCCAGACCAGTCTTTTCTCCGGACACGCTGACGCCACCGATAATGTCATCGGCATCAACCATTGTCGTATCCAGTTTGTCCGCCGCAAATGTGATGCTCGTTCCAACCTGGCACTTGAACCCGTCGTCGTCACTCAGAGAAGTCACGACCAGGTTGCCATCATCGTCAAAGGACAACTCGTAATCCGTCCCCAACACATACGGAGAAGAAACATTCGTAAGGGTCACAGAGCTCGGAATGATGCCCGGCTCTGCCACCACTGCCGACCCGGTATTGGAGTCAAGCGTGACCGATACCGTATCTGCCGTCTTCTTGTGCGTCGTCGGATCAAGCACGTTGACAAAAACCGCCGGCGCCACACCGAACAATGCGAACTGCGCATACGCGGCTTCGCAAAGCGAAAAGTCGAACACCTTCAGACCGCTGGTGGAATCATCAGCTGCCGGAACAAAACCGAAGGCTGCAACAAACTCTTCATACGAGTGGCAAAGAACGGGCTTGTTGACGTTGGTCGGATCCGTCATATTCACCGGAGCCGTGCCGAAAATGACCGGCACAGCCGAGTCAACGGTCACGGCCGGCAGGATCGAAGTCGGAACTTCGGATACATAAACACCATGCTTGTACGCCATGGGTCCCCCTATTTCGTAAGTTCGTCGCGCAAGCGCGTGACATAAGTGTTAAGAATGTCGCCCTTAGTGGCTACGCGCTGACGCGCCGATGCCAACATGGTGACAGGTACAAAAAGGCCCCGCAGTGCAGGGCTCTTTTTGCGAAGTTCTTGAATTGCTTCCGGGAATTCACCGTCCCGAAAAACCATGTATCTGCCCAAGAGACCTCTCTTGAGCGTCGGGCCGACATAAACCACTTTCGTCTGTGGCCCGATGATGTTCTCGTTGTTCATGTTTCACTCCAATTGGTCACATCCGGCTTTCGGAATGTCCATTTGGTTGTCATGTCCACTTGCCAGTACGGGTGCGCCTGTTCTTCACTGACCTCAATCCGAACCGGAAGATCAAGGATGTACTGCTGATCCAAACAGCCGTTAGGCAAATCGAAAAACGTCTGACGGATCCGGCTGGCTACATTCATGGCTTCTTCGTATCCATCAACATAGCCACCGTCATCCTCCAGTTCGTAGTACGCACCGATACTGATTGCAACGTCGACACTCACCGAGTTGTCATCGGTTGTCGACGTCATCGGTCGAACGACCACGAACGGGAAACCCTCGACCTCCTGCTGCGGAAAATTTGTGAACCCGTTGAACACAACCGGCACCGCAACATCGCCCCCCGGACATGGCAACGCTAAGTCTTTGATCGCTTCACGAATGAGTTCGCAAAGTGACCGACACAACAAAAGTTCAGTCATTTCACAATCTTCTCCAGTAGAACTTCCGTCTCATGCCGCAGTCGCTGTTCAAAGACCTCGCGCATCCGCTCGGAGACTTTATCGGCAGAACCTTCGACCATCGAAGGAACGGAAGGGCCGGCCAACCGCTTGATGGGTTCACCTCGCCGCCTCTTTCCCTTCGCATCAAAGTAGACACGGCTTTTGATGCCGGTAGTCTGCCGAGCAAAGATGTGACCACGCCATTTAAACCCACGCTCCAGATTGAAGGAATTCCCCTTGGCAATCGTCACGCGAACTTTGCGACGCTTGTTTCCGGTCGTACTTTCGTCCGCCGGCGAATGCTTGAAATCTCGCAAAGGCAGTTGCATACCCTGCGAGACGATTTCACCGGCCGGCTCCGACTTGGATGCCTTGGTCACGCGAAGCGTCTTTTTGATCTCAGCCGCAGCAACCGTGTAGTTTTCACGGACGCTTTTACTGACCTGAGCTCGACCGGCCGTGAGCGCTCGATTGACCGCGCGGGGCAAGATTTTGCTCACCCCGCCCTGGACATTTGAGAGCATCTCACGCGCACGATCGATAACCCCGCCGTCGATCTTGATTGAGACCTTGCTCATGCTCGGTTTGCCTGGAGCTCAATAACAAAGACCCCCATTTCCACCCGGGCGTCTGTGACAAAGAAGAACTGGCCATCCAGATTCAAACGCTTGCCTTCTTTAGGCAGCACCTTCATGTCCTCTTCCTTGACGTAAATTCGCCGATTGGCGGCGTAAACCCCCATGACACTTTGGACGGCCGACGCCACGTTTGCATCCTGATCAATGATGCAAGCCATCTTGCGGCCGTCGATTGCGTGCTCTTCGGCGAACTCCTCAAGGTTGAAAAACACTGCCTGGATGTCTTCCCGGACAATGTCTTTAAAAGACATGGTTAGCCACCGACATCGTCGTCAAGGCTTTCAGGCGTCGTACCGTTGACCAGCACGTCGGCCATACGGCAGAAGCTTTCCGGATGGCGAACGGCAATGTCGACCGACTGCAGCGCACGGATTTCCAGACCGCCGTTGTCATAGGCAGCTGCCGAGTACGGGTTCGGAAGGATTTCCAGAACACCCCATTCACCGATGAGCAGATCAGCCCAGTTGCCGAAGAAGATTTCGGAACAAACACCCGAGGAAGTGCCCTTCGTCAAGTTCTTTCGAGCCTGGTTGCTTCGGGCAACCGGGTAGCCATTGACCTCACCCGGGATTGCATTGCGAGATGCGCCGACAATCGGTTTCCAGATGTAGTTGTTGTTGGCATCCTTGAGCTTCTTCAGGGCGCCAATCGTAACGGCATTGGCAAGATATGCCATCGACGTGCCATCTGCATTGGCGTCAGCCACCTTGGTTTCCATGTCAATCAGATGATCGAACGTGATGGCTGCACCGTTGGTACCGCCTTCAACCGTCAGAATGCCGGTCTGGAAGGCAAGACCCTTGGGTTCACTGCCGGAGCCGGAACCGGACAACGCCGCAAGGTCAATTGCCAGGGCGATAGATGTCGCCAGTTCGTTGCGAACGAAGTTTTCGACAGACATCGTCACCTGTCGCAGCATGTTGCGGCTGACGAAAGACTTGGCTGCAATGGTCTTCATGTCCAGAGCAACCTTATCGAACGTAGCATTCGAGCCGGTCACCGTGCCCGTTTCCTGAATCCATTGCGTAGCCGAGACACCAGACTGACGCGGGATTTCCACCTTGCCGACAAGACCCGGCAAGAAAGTAGCGCCCAACTGCATGACTGCAGCCTTATTGCGCAGGATGTCAATGAATGAGCCCATCAGAAGATCGGTCTTCACGAGATTGCCACCCTGGGCCGGCGTACCGACGTAATAGCCAGCATCACGCATCATGGGAAGGTCGGTCGGCATGAAGAATCCATTACTGTCTCGACCCATGCGGCGAGCGAGCTCAACGGACACTTCGCGCTCGAGGCCAGCTTCACGCCAATTGCCCGTCATGTGTGCGTTCAAAGCACGAACGAGGCTGTAGCTGCGACGTTCGGCTTCGGACATACCGATGTCGAAATCACGCTTACTGTCGGCGGCCGGGGCCTGACGCTGGGCACTCAGCGTATCCATGATGGCCGCACGAGCCTCATCAACACTTGCACCACGATTGATCAAATCGTTGCGACGATTGTCGTCAATATTGAACTGGCGGCACATCGTTTCGATTTCCTGGATACGCGCACGTTCTGCAGCGCGAACTTCGTTTTCAGAAACCTGCACAGCCGGTGCGGTTTCTTTCTGAGCGGCCGTTGCGGCCGTAGCCTGGTTCTTATCACCCATAAGAGGCTCCTTTGCTTGGTTAAGACTTCGATAAACACCGACAGAAGCGTCTGCCGGCATTGCTACAAGTGAAACTTCAAAAATTTCCCAATCAGTCGCTGTCGTGATCTTTTGCTCTTCATCCTCTGAGCGTTTGAAGACGCGGTATCCAATTGAGATGTTTGTGAGAATGCGTTCCTTGACGCGCACAAACGCCTTTTCGCCTTCGTCATCCGAAGCGAAGCGCAGCGTGGCGTAGGTTCGGCCTTCCTCCTGGCGAATCGCATCGATCACACCAACCACACGATCTGGGTCGTGACCTAGCAAAAGAGGCAACGACTTTTGCCGCTGCCCCATTCGCATTGCACCTGGCGCATGGCTCAGGACTTCTTTCCAGTCGGCCCACATCTGGATCGGTGTTTCAGACGCGACCGATGCAGTGACCGTGCGATGCTCAACATCAACCTCCTGGTCAATTGCCACCGACCGGTGTTGCACTTTGTCTGACATAGCTTTTTCCCCAATAAAAAAGCCAGCTTATTAGCCGGCTCTTTGTCATTCTTCATTGCCTTCATCTTGTTGGATCGGAACTGTCGGATTGGAGGATGATCCGAACGACAGCCCCAGTGCCTTCGCCCGATCAATGTCCGAACGAATTTCTTTGTCGACGTCTTCGCGATCCTTGCCATTGCCAATCTGAGCAATGACATCCGATCGTGACATAAAGCCCTGTTCGACTGCCATCGCATACGCCTGGACTTCTTTGGCTGGATCGACCCAAGACCAGCCTCGTGGCTTGAACCTGACCTTCTGATAATGGTCACGACGTCGGAAATAGTCTGGAATATTCACCGCCCCGGACAGGACTGCGGCATCGAGCCAAGCGCGATAGATCGGCGTCAGATGGTCTCGGATCAGCCACCCCTGCAGCACACGCCACAGACTGCGTTCATCAAGCAGCGCCAATCGGCTTGAGCTGTAGTTGGATTGGCTGTAATCGCGACTCAGAGACTCGTAGGAAACACCGACGCCGGCGGCCATTTCACGCAGCATGTATCGCATGAAGGCCTCCAGTGCCTGGTTCGGTCTCGAAGGCGAGAAGCCTGCGAAGGTTTCGCCCGGAAGCAGTCTCCGGAAAGTACCCGGCTCACTCTGAACGCGGTTCCCAATTTTCAGGTTCTGAAAACGAGGATCGTCCATCAGCCCCTCGGACTGCTGGATAAAGCCGACAATGTTTGCGGCGGCACGTGCGGCCACAAGTTCAGACTTCGTGTACTCGCTCGAGTCATTCATTCTGCGCAAAACCGAATGCATCCACGGAACGCCTCGCGTCTGCGGCCATCGGTTGATCAAAAAGATGTGATCGACGTCGACTGCTGACAGGCGCTTACGCTCCGGGCCACGATTGACCGATTGGAACTGATAGTCACCCGGGTGTGCCGTATTCATCCAGTACGCTACTGGACGCATCCATGGGTCGACCTCAACACCAAAGCGAACGCTGTTTCCGTTTCTGGCAACAAACGTCCCTTCGGTTTGCCCCAATAGAAGATCCGACTCGATGATCTCAAGAGCAAACGGCACGCGACTGCGGCCGAACTTTGCCGGGACCTTGCGAATCAGCACCTCACCATCCTGGAAGACAGCCCCCACTGCCAACCGCAAGATCGAATTCATGGAAAGTTGTCCGGCCGTGTGGCAGCTATCGCGTTCTGCCCACTGTACCCATGCCTCTTCGATGCGGTTATTGAGGTCTTCATCTGGCGTTCCATCCGCCTTCATAACCTGAGCCTGGACTCCAATCCCCGTGCCGACGATATTGTCCTGGACAATGCGCTTCAGGTTTGAGGCGTGCGGATTGTCTCGGATCATCTTGCGGCTGCGATTGCGCAGCGTCTCAAGACTGCCGGCTAGCTCCGAATCCTCAGACGTCGCCGGCGCCATCCAGTCACCCGACAGTCGCCCTCCTTCTGCCGCTTCGTACTGCCGTACCATAAAGGTCGGCTCTTTGCGAGGCTGCTCCGGCTCCTTTTGGAACCATCGTTTCAAAATCCCCATTTACACAAACTCCACAAGCATTTTTCGCGGGTCGACGCCGGAAGTAGAGCACTTCTCCAGATAGACCTGATTGCGCCAGTAGGCCACCAAATCCATCAACTCTTGGGCACTGTTGAAGCTCAAAGTTCGGCTTCCGATCGTGTAGCTCTTGTATCTCGAGCGACCGTTTGACGTGTAATCAATCAGCGCCTTTTCGGCCTGCGCCAGACACCGTTCGGCCTCAGATCGATGATCAAAATCCGTATCGGAAACTGCTTTCAAGACTCGAAATGTCTCAAGCACCATCGTCCGACGGTAGAAGTCATCAGCCGTCAAGCGCACGATCAGAAATGTCGTCCCCATCGGCAGCATTTCAGAAACATCAGCCGCCAAGGTCACGACCACAAGCCCATCGGCATCATCGGCAGTCAGACTCACGAGACTGCCTTCGGACGTGCGCAAAAGAGCTTCGATCTTCGGGTTATGCGGAGCTTCACCCATCGTCAACAGCCGGTGTCTGTCAAGCTTCCAGACCCGCGAATCACCTGCCACAATATCTTTCGTCGCTACCACGCGTCGTCACTCCCATTGCCGCCATTGAAGGCGTCGTAAAAATCATCTCGTTTGGCTGCCAGCTCCGGATCAATAGCCGGTGTCGGCGGCGCACTTTCCTCCGCCTGCTGCTCGACCGGCGGCAGCAGATCGATCTGCATCTGACTCTGCAACTCCATCTGCCACCGATCCGCTGACCACAAATGCAGCTTCAGCGATCGAGCGGCATGAAGCGCGTACACCTCGCAGTCCAAGGCCTCGTTGCGAACCCCAGACTTCTTTTGCCAGACTCGCTTGCTGCTTCGAGACGTCGGCGCCTTGACCTCGGAAGTGATCTGCTCCCAGTAGTCAGGTCGCACACCGTGATACCAGTGCATGCGCCCGGGCCCATCTCCGGTCAGTTTGATGCGGCCTGCTTTCGCGTCGACACCAAGGATCAAGTCCTTTGCTCGGCTGGTGCCGACAATAAACGGCGTCAAGCCGTACTTTGATGACTTGTGTCTAAAGCCCAGGTCAACCGATGGCTTAGGCGTCGTGAAGATTTCCTTCGAGTCATCGTTGACCGATGATCCCTTAATTGCCATGTATCCCTTGCCACGGCGCTTGCGGACAAAGCTGTAAACAGCATCCGATGTTTGGCCATCCGAAGAGTCGATCGAAACCGCCCGGATCTTGACCGATGCTCCAGACGGCGCCTTGAATTTGCGATCCAACAGATCCGCCAAATCCAACCAAGCGCCTTTGCCGGGCGTCATGGTCTCGCCGGGAATCTCTCCCCAGTACATGAGCCAACTTTCTTCTTCCGGTCCCCAAGCTCGGATAATCACAGCCAAACGATCGTGCTGGACGTCAACGCCGGCCGTAATCACTAGGCCATTCTTCGGAACCGTCAGTTCTTCGTAGGCTTCGGCACGCTTGGACAGTTCGTCCGGCTCCGGCAAATCGTTCTTGAAGGCGTAAGGGATCCCCAGCTGCGAGTTGTAGAAACTGCGCATCTTCGTGTCATCGCCTTGATCGAGCGCTTTCTTCGCTGTCAGGTACTTGATGACCAGATTGCGCAAAGTCGATCCGGGAAACGGGCTGTAGATCTCGTTGATGTAGAAGCCTGCAGTTCCCAAGAATGGCGCCGTCGCACGCCAGACACCGTGCCGAACCGCTCGGTTCTTCTTGGCGTCATCCCAGATGCAGCCGCAATGTGGGCACACATAGTGAGCCGAGTCGACGTCTGCGGATCCAAAGACCTCATGGTGCAGATCGTCCCGCTCATTCCACTTGACGTTATCCCAGGAAAGCACATGCTCCTGGCCGCAGTCTGGGCACGGAATGAAAAACTTGCGCTTGTCGGACTCTTTGTAGGCCTGTTCAACAGCCGAGAAACCCTCAACCGTCGGCGTTCCGCCGTAAACCACCTTCGATCTGGCGAAGGTCTTGGTTCGTTCAATCAACAGCGTGATCGTGTCGCCCTGCTGCTTGATGTTTGTCACGCAGTCGTCCGGCTCTTCCACGCAGACCACCGGCGCCGGCGTCGACTTCACGCTTGAAGGAGATCCGGATCCGACCAACTTCAGAAACCCACCCGGGAATCCTTTGAAGTTCCATCGGTTATCTTTGTCGCGCTTCGATTTGACAGGGATCTTTTGCGCCAAGGTTGGCGACGCCTCAATCATCGGCGTCAGCTTTTCGTCGTTGAACTCCTTGGCCGCGTTGTCCTTTGCGAACATCACGATCATCGGGCAGGGGTCGATGTCAATACGACGACCCAAGTAGTTAAGCAGCACGCCGTCGGTCCAAGCTACCTGCGCCGACTTTTGCGCCACAACCTTTCGCACGGCCGGATCGTCAAGTGCCTGATGGATCCCCGGCACCCAGGGTGTCAAGGATGCGTTGTAGCGTCCGGGCAGAGCGGTCGACTTCGCGCTCATCCCTCGGAAAGTCTCAGCCCACTCTGTCGTCCCCATCTTCTTCGGCGGCTGCAAGATCGCTGCCATTTGCTTGAGCAGCTGGCTGATACCCGCCGAGGTATCCAGAGAGATGTTGAAGGGCATTGTGTGTGTACTCGTTCAAAATGCTGACGTCGATGTCAATCCCATAGAGCGTGTCAAGTTCGGCTTTCAGCTTGTCATCGCGCGACAGCAGCTCTTGCCGAAAGCCGGCAAACACATTGGCCAATTCGCTTTGAAGGTCGGCAATGTTCACCAGCTGGCCTTTCTTTTCGGCCAACTGATACTGCTTCAATTCACGATCGACGCGTTCGGTTAAAACTCTTTCTTTGTTTAAGTCGTATTCGCCATCAATGCTGGCGTGTCCGGCGGCAACCTCACGCAAACGGGAGATATATGCCAGCCGGATTTCGTCCAGAGACTTGTCTTTCCATTCGATCCCCATTTTCGAGAGAGTTTTGGAGACAGCTTGTTGAGAAATCCCCAGGTGGTTTGCAATTTCGGTTTGTGTGGTCATGGGTACAAAAAAGCCCGGAATTATCCGGGCATCTTGATGCAATTGTATTGAATCTACTCAGTGTCAATCCTCTTCACGTCTTCCATTGGAGGGATCGCCAAAGGAAACGTCACGACTAAACCGATTGACATAATAAGCTGCTGCAGTTTACTGGCTAAAACGCAATAAACTGGCTTAATAAACTGATCGTAAATTTCGCGACCATGTTCCTCATAGTTTTCAAGTGGCTCATCAAGAAGGTAAGCAATTCGTCCAGTACAAGATGCGGAGTACATCGGAACATTGCCGTCTGCCAGCACTCCTTTCGAAATCAACGTACCCTCTACAATGAGCTTTTTTCCATCCTCTCTCAGTTTTGTCGTAACCGGGAAAGACAGCTGCGTGGTTCCCTTCAATGATGGAGACGTAAAAACGTCTGGGTTGGACGTTACGCTCACCGAAGTAATGAGTAACGGTTCCTCACTGATAACTTTCATACCGCAACGCTCCAGACGCCTTGTTTGATGCGAGGCATGATGCCAACCTCTTCTCGAACTGAAGTCTTAGGTGCCAGTCGCATCAAATCGCACCTGTACTGAGCATCCATATCTAACCAGAAATTTGGCGTGCCCCCGAGCAAAGCAGCCAACTTATCTGCCAGCACAGACGACACAGCAATGCAGCCGCCAAGAAATGCTTCAAAGTCGGATTCACCCAACCCAAGAGCATCACGAGCGCTCTCACGGAGGCAAGCCCCATCCTCAATTGCGTCTCTCAGCAATTCGCCTGGGGGTGTTGCCCAACTCCTTTCAAAACTCTTAGTCATGGTAATTCCCGATAAACTCAATGCTGACAATCGTGACCGCCGTCCAATCAATGCCACCATCAGCTTTCCTTGGCTCAGGCTTATGTCCAGACGCAAAAACAAGCCTCATCTTTTCATCAAGCCAAAACGCTTTCTGTCCGGCACGATCACCTACAAGATCATGCAAACCGCCAAGCGGCGGCACATCCGACACTCTTTCGGCAGCCTGAAGCATACTGAGGTATCTCTGCAGCTTCTTTGAGCATGCCTGACCTATTTTGCGCTTTGCTACTGCAGTGTCTTCGCAAATTTCGGCTATATCTGAGTTTGCAAACAGTATCTGCATCGCGCTCCTTGTTGATGTCCCGAGCATTATAAAGTCTCGAGCAGCCACTCTGAAAGCAACAACTGAGGGAAACACAACCCCCTTAGAGGGCTCACAAGTAGAAAAATTTCGGGGGCTTGCCCACCGCGATGGTTCAGGCCCAGGAAGGACCCGTAAGCCTGAACCAGGAATAAAAAAGAGGCTGCCTTTCGACAACCTCAAGACCCCGCACCGTCAGAAGAACAACGGCACTAAGGTAGCGATTCTGTTTGGACGCGGCACGACTCGAACGTGCAACTGTGTCAGCCAATAGCTTCCCGCTTTCCCGAATTAAGCTACGCGTCCACGCCTTACTGGCTATGATTGTTGATTGCAAAGTTCAACCTACCCAGTGAGGCAAAACTATGAATGTTGACAGAGAGCAACAAAAGCAAATGCTTGAGTTTTTGTTTGCTGAATACCCTAGCATCTCAGAAAAGTCTTTCCGTTACTTTCGCAAAATTTTCGAAGCCGAACCAGAACGCACTTCAGGGAACTTACTCTACCTGCAAAGACACGGCCTAATTGAAAATGCAATATCAATCAGGCCTGGTTTAAGCTTTTCCGAACACGAAAAACAGAAGAAAGCAATATATGCCGCCCTGGGAGAAGACGAAAGCCAAACGCTCGGACCATCGATAGAAAATGGAGACGGATCAATAACTATTGGGCCAGCAACACTTTATCACCCACAAATCACCGAAAAAGGCATTGACTTTCTTCTAGGCGACGAAGGCCTAAGTGCGATTCTAAACACCCATACAGTCCGCATCGAAGATACCTCACTGCGGCAATTGGCCATCATCATTGCCCAAAGCGCAAATGCATCTCAAAAAGAGAAGGAAACCGTTATCAGCATTCTTAAGAGTGCTCCTTTGAGCGCACTGAAAAAGTGGTTAACTGAAGTAGCGGGTGAGGCACTTCCGAGTCCGGAGGCAGCAATTCGATTGCTTCAAATCGTCTTAAATGCCGCCCCATCGATTCTCTAGAGTATTTCGTAATCTTGAAAATCATGGTGCCAATGTCTTTTCCTTCAGAATTTCTCATTGGCACCCCAAAGTATGGCAACCAAGGCTTTGGAAGCCAGATTGTCAGGTTTACGAATGGCAAGCTCGATAGTCCGCATGCATTGATTTCAATGATTTCGGGGTCACACGGTTTGACGTAACAAAACTCGTGCTTTGCCTTGTACGCCAGTCGAGCTTGGTTTAACACCTCGGACATATCGCAATTCTCACCAACAAAAATGCCCGGTGCTGGCCGGGCATTATCTATCCACAAACTAATATGCAATTATATTTGTATCAAGTTCAAGTAAACACCATAAATCATTAAGAATATAAATGCATATTAATCAGATTTTCAAATATTTATCTGAAAACTCATCAGCAGTGAGCTCTGAAACATTTTTGTATATAAATCCCTTCAGTCCTCTCATGGCCTTTTGAAAAAACTCAATCTTCTTTGTAGAATACTTTGTACCTAGCCTCATCATATTATACCTTGACTTCTGATTAGGATCACTAAAAGCAGTTTCAGGATTAAATACTAAAATAAACTCTACATTCTTTCTTAACCACGAGACGTTAACAGTTTTCTTCTCGGCAAGAATAAAAGCTGAATCATAAGCCTTTTTTAAAATATTAGGAATCTCAATTACTCCAGCCTTAAATTCAACTAGAATATACTCATCTTTTTCATCTAAAAACAAACCGTCAACCGAGCATGGCACAAGTTCTGGAGACACCGCTACAGCATAATCATACTTAACCTTGTCGTAATCAACCATTTCCTCTTGACTACGAATTAAGGTCACATTATTGTCTTCATCATAAGAACACTTTTCGACTGTAGCCTTGTATTCACAAAACTCAGATGGAATTCTCATGCTTGGCATGCCATTGCCTCATCCTGAATTGTTTGGTACGGTCCTGCTAATGAATCATATATAACATAAATACTCTTTGTGACATCCTCAACTTTAACATCATTGCCATTTCTTGAATTAAAGTAATATCTATTATTCTCAATAACTTTATGCTTTTTCGAAAAAACATCTATCGCAGAAATAAAATAAGGACTATGCGTCGTTACAAGAATATGTAGACTCATCACCTTCTGAAGCATCACAATTAACTCAGCCAATACAACCTGCCACTTAGGGTGCAAATGAATCTCAGGTTCATCCATGATGACAGTGCCATTCTCACAAATTGTGCCACTTCTTATCAATTGTTGTAGAATCAAGAATGTTTTAAGCCCAGATGAAATATTTGCCAAATTCAATTTAACACCAGACATCATTTCATCAACAAACTTAATTTCTCCATCAACCAGTATTAATGAACCATGACAAATTTCTTTCAGTCTCTTTAACACAGGCTCCAATTGCTGATCGTACAAAATCTCCCAAATAACCTTTATATCCTCTTCAGCGTCAGCTGCACCATTCCCTATCTTGCTATTAAGCAAGTCCATCATATTAATATTATGTCGATGATTAAAAACAAATTGAAACAACTCATTTGGAAGCCTTGCATTACCAAATATGCTCGAAATATCATCAATATAAACAGGTGTATGCTCCAGATTTCTTAAGCCTTTAGCATATATTGCAGACTCATCATCAATTTCCACAGACGTCGTCTCACCTTTTACGATCAAAGAAATCTGTGACTTTTCATTGATTTTTAGTTGATTCTTAATTTGGCCACGAAATTCACCTTTCAGAGAGGATAAAATTATTTTCTTTTTAATTAAATCCTCATCCATCCTTAAAATCTCTTCAGCCTTTTTTATGAATATCTCTTTCTCGTTGATATTTTGCTGAGGACATGCAGAGGCAATTTCAGAAATAAGATCTTCCGTTAGCTTATTATTCATCAGTTTTTTAGTTGATTGATGATTCCACTTCTCCAAATCATAAGTCATTCCCCTTGCAAGCATCCCCTTAATAAGATCAACTGTACTACGCCGTTTAGCTAAATCAACTCTATATTCCAAACGGTTAAGAGCGTTAAAAATGGCATAGAGAGCCTTCCCAAACGTACTCTTGCCAGTGTTGTTTTCACCAGCAACCACAGTGATCCCCGCAATCTCAATCTCGGAGTCACTCAGAATCCCGATGTTCTTAACCCGCAACCTCATTGTGCGCCTCCTTCCCTCTCAGTCCGCAATAAACGGTGCACAAAAATCAAGTGACTCATTGTATCCCACATGGATACAACCTTAGCCCTGCGTTCAGCTGAGTAACCTGTCTCTGTCTCGTTCTCAACTCCCGTCTAACTGCCATCCTAACTTCGAGCTTGAAGAGCTAGCGCAATCACCTCTCTTGCTCTCCTGGAAAGCCGAACTCGAGCCACCAACTCGCCAAATCTGTCGCTTTCTGGAACGCCCGATTCCAAATATCCTTCCATAACCAAAGCTTGGATATCACGATCATTCTCCTTGACCATCGTAGACATTCCGAGTTCGTTGTACAGAGTCATCAGAATTGACCGTTGTCTACTAGTCATCCGACTGAAATTCTCTAGCTCATGTCGCTCAAGATCTTCCTCCATTTGCGTCTCTGCATCTTTTTTTTGCTGTTGCTCCTTCTTTGCTTGCCAACGCTCAAAAATCCAAAGGCACGTAATGAGAGCAATTGGAATTGACGCCCACAACGCTTCAGCTCTCCACTCTTGCCGAAACGCAAGCGCATAATCGGGTATCCATTCATCAGGCGTAAGGACAAAGGCTGCCAGGGCCAAGAGAACTACCCACGGCATTTTTTCCAACACCCACAAAAGGAATTTGCCCCAGTCGGACATTTTTCAACCTCAATTCTCTGGCCAGAGAAAGTAAGGTTAAACCAACTGAGGCAAGGAAGGGAAACCGAGGCCGTTGTGACCTCGAAAAGAGCTCTACTTACAAGCTCCGCGCGATTGTAGAAAAAATCTATCATTTTGTTGAAACCCCCGTCAAGTCAAGACATCGAATTTTTGATGTCTTCGAAACTTTTTCCAATAAAATCAAGTTCTTCCGAAAATTTTTGTTCCGCTCTGCAAACACGGTAGTAAAACGCCGTTCGCTCTACCCCTTTCCACTCTGCAATCTGCGATAGATTGCACCTATTCGCCCTCGGCCCCTCGATGTACACCAGCGCCAAAACGGCCTGATACTCCGGGTCCAAACGGTCGATCGCCTGCTGTGTCCGGCGCAGCGAAAACGTGTCCTTCGGCAGGTGTGAACCAAAGACATTGCCACGAGGCAAGCCATCCAGTTCGGGACTGTGAAGCCCACCTCCGAAACCTTCGATCCAGGCCGCCCATTCGCGCAGCATGGCCTGAACCCATCGCAACCTAGCCATCGGTGCCCTCCCTCAAAGCCTGCCCAAGCGGCAGATCTCCCTGCAGCCCTTCCCCCAGCACCGGCAGCCCCATGTCGAAAATCGCTTTGTCGACGATGAAGTTGACCAGGCATGAATCGACTCGCAGCGCATACATCCGCGCCGGCTCCGGCACGCGCTCGCCGATGCCATTGACGATTTCCTTACGATCCAAAACCGAAGGATCAGGCAGGTACTGCCGCAAAGGGCTCTGCTGGACGACATCGATCAGCTTTTTGGCATCCGACTCGAGCGTGCAGGACGCGATGCGGCCAAGCTTGGCCTTCAGATCCCTCACTGCCCACCAGGACGCGTATTGCGTCACCTTGGCCGTGCAACGCTTGAACTCAGGGCCACGCTCAAAGAGCTCGGCGTGAAAATCGCAGTAGTAACGACCTGCCGAGTAGCTTGAGACCCCAGCGTACTGGCAACCCTCGATTGCGCACTTTTGGAAACTCATAGCCGCCCCTCCGATTGAAGTCGAACGAACCACGGACGAAAACGCTCAAAAAGCGCCTCACTCGTGTACAACGACGTGACAAACATCGCTTGGTAAACCTCACCTGGAGACTTCTGGAAGCTGAGCTTCAAAATCTCTTCTTTGGCTTCAGGAACCTTCACAAGCTCCCTCACCCACCGGGCGAGCAACCCTTCGTTCAGGTTCGAGTGTTTGATGGTGGCGGCGTCTTCCTCGCGCGCACACGCGAGGTTTTTGTTGTTTTTATGTTCTTGTTTTGTTCTTATATAGGTAGGTTCACTCTGAACCTTCTCGTAGGTTCTCCCTGAACCTACCGTAGGTTCACCCTGAACCTTCTGTAGGCTCTCTGTGAACCTTCCATTTCCCGTAGTAGGTTCACTCTGAACCTTCTCGTAGGTTCTCCCTGAACCTATCGAAGGTTCACCCTGAACCTTCGAGCCGAACGGAATCAACAGCTCGTAGCTGTTTCCTTTCACCTTGTCTGGCTCCCGGGTTAGCCATCCCATGGCCTCAAGATCATCAATCGCACGCTTGACTGTAGATCTCGAATAGCCAGAATCTGAAGCAATCAAGTCCAGCGACACACTCCAGCCGTTTGAGCAGCGTGACGCTATCCACAACGCCACACTTCTGACAGGTCCAGACAAGCCGCTGGCTCTCAACGCAATCATGTAGTCCATGAAAGCAATGGCCATGGTTATTCCTTCGGTTGTCCCGTCAAAACCACTGCATCAAAGCCGGTTACTTGAGCCACTTGGTCCGCCCATTTCTTCGGAACAACACCTTTCTGGCACCATTTGCTGACATACTGTTGGGTAATTCCTAGCCGTTTTGCCAGTTCTTTTTGCCCTCCAACAGACAGCACCACCAAACGAACGATATTGAGTTTCTTCTGTTCCATTGTTGTTTTTAATTGTTTTTAACAACGATGAAGGCACGATAACACAACAGAAAAACAATCGCAATTTCGTTCGTATCATGTTGTTTATTACAACGCCGCTACTGAGGGCCCTATGAAAAGCAAGAAGCTTTCGCGCATTGGTGAAATGCTGATCAACCATCACTTAACGCACAAACAAGTGGCAGACGAACTGGGCGTTACGCCTCAGGCTGTCGGTCGATGGGCTCGCGGTGAGTCGAAACCATCACCTGCGAAACTGAAGGAACTTTCCCAACTACTCAACTCTTCGCCTGAAGAGCTGAAGAACAGCCGGCCAGCAGGTGTTGGTGACAATTCGACAGCGGCCGATGAAATCACCATTCCGGTGTTCGCCGTGTCTCCAACTGTTTCGGCCGGCGACAAGGAATTAGTTCGTATGATCAAAGTTTCCAAAAATTGGATTCTTTCTAGAGTGCCGACGGCCAACTTGCAGTCATTGCAGTTGATCAACCCTGTTGATGATTCAATGGCACCCACCATTCCGACAACTGGTTTCGTCATCGTCGACCAAGGTGTCAACAGTTTTGATCGTGACGGTGTTTTCTTTTTTGAAAGAGAAGGACAGCGTTACATTAAGCGCATCCAGAGACTCTTAGACGGCTCAATTCAGGTCATCTCAGACAACACCAAATATCCACCTCAGACGGTGCCTCAAGCCAAACTTGAAAACATCACGGTATTGGGGCTATGTCTAGTTAGCTGCACAGCAACGACCCTTTAATCAATCTTCCTATCCCGCCTCCTCGGCGGGATTTTTTTGACTTTTGTCAAAGAAACAACTAATAAATTCCCGTTTCAGTTGTGTTTTGATTGTTTTTGCTGTTGTTTATTACAACAAAATAAACTATCGTTAGACAACCAAAACAACCGTTTTGGTTAACTAACAACAAAACACAACATGCCATCCATCAACAAAGCATTCTTACTCGGCCATGTCGGCCACACCCCGAAGCTGAGTCAAACCCGCAGCGGCCAGCAAGCGACTCGCGTCTCACTGGCGACATCTCAAACCATCTACCGCGCCGATGGCACTAAAGAGCAGCGCACCGATTGGCACGCCGTGATTGCCTATGGGCGACTAGCCGAAAACATCTGCGCCTACGTCCAGAAGGGAAACCTCTTGTGGGTTGAAGGCGAGATGCACATGCGCGAATACGTGACCCGTGAAGGCGTCCAGAAGCAGGTCACGGAAGTCATCGCGAACAACGTCCAATTTTTCAGAAACGAACCTGTGAGGTAGCCATGCTCGAAGACATCAAATGCGTGGCCTACGCGCTAATCGCAGCATGCGGCGTCTACGCATGGCTCTACTACCTCGCGGCCATGCCCGGGCATTGAAAGGAGAAGGAAATGACAAACGAAAGACCGATCAGCAAGGAACATGCTGAAGAGATCTGGATCGCTGTACTGGCCATGGCGGAACAGAGTCAGCAAAACATCTTCCAGGCGGCCGAGGACTTGATTGCAACCCGCCATCTGTTGGATCAATCCGTCGCACTGCAGCAGATGGAGAAAGAGCTAACCGAATCCAATGCAAGAGTCCGGAAGGAACTGGAGCTGTCTGCCGCAATACAAAAATGGGTTTCACAGTTGAAAGAAAAGGAAACAACCGCGGCCTCAAGCGCAAAAACGCCTATCGAGGCCGGCAGCTGTAAAAAGAACCTAAAGGCTACTCCTTCGCCTTGGATTCTTCTTGCGAAAACTCTGCTGCAAATTGATCAGCAAAGTCGTCAGGCAAAAGCTGAATTCCAGCGTGATCTGCAAGCGTACCTATGTGAGTTCGATGCACTGCTAAAAGACCTTTCACCGCTTGAAGATAACGCTCGTGCTTCGCAACCTCAGCCTTAACAGCCTCAAGCTCTTTACGAAGTTCCTGAATCTCTTTTTCAGAACACATTTTTCCCTCCTCGGGTTGTGGTTAATCGTACGTCAAACTGGGGCGTCTGACACTCCGATGATCTCACCCGGGGAGAGAAATCACAAACAAATAAGCGGACTTTTCAAATGAAAGTCATCAACTTCAAAACCCTCTGTAACTACGTCACGAAATCCGTGATTTGGAACTCGCAGCCGGTCGATGCCGGCAGCAAGACCGAGCGGATCTCGCGCTGGGAAAGCGACGATGGTGCCGTACTGACAATTTCGGAATGCCCGGACTACGAGCTTAACTTCGTCACGTATAAACCGGCACAAACGGCCAAGGAACCCTCGCCCAAGCGCGGGTACCTGACAGACCACGAGCTGCAGTACGTCAATGGGCTGCTGGCACGCCGCCAGTCCGGATCGCCGATTGACAACTGGCCGTTATCGATCACCACGGAAATGCGAGGCGGCGACCGCTACGCATCGATCACGACCACCTACGACGCTCAGGCCGAGAAAGGCACTTGGAAGCACCAGGTCACAGCTCTGCCGGGCGAAGGCAAGGCAACAATCCAGTACCAGTGCGAAAGCTACGGCAAAGACGGCCTGAAGCTTCACAACACCCTTGTCACTCGAATCTGCAAACAACTTATTGGAATTCCGGAATGAGATTTGTAACCCCCATGGCCAAGGCATCGGCCCCGGCCGAAATGACTATTGATCAGTCGCTCGATGAAGTCAAACTGCGCATCGCACGTCTCGAACGAGCGGTTGAAGACCACATACGCCTCACCACGGCCACGCTGTACCAGGCCAAAGAGTTGTGGAAGCCCTGCTGGATGCCTGTGCAAGCCGACGGCGCGCACTTCAGCCCCGACCACGACGGTTGGTACTTGGTGAGTGTGCTCAACGAAGCCGATCAACCGCAGGTCGAATGCGATTTCTACGACCGTGACGAAGACCGGTTCGACGCCAACGACTGGCCGCAAATCAAAGCCTGGGCAGAGATGCCGAAGCCCTATCAGGAGACGAAATAATGACCGACAAAATCATCACAGACGCCCAGGTCGAATCGCACATCAGCAAGCTGCGGGAGATGGCCGGCTCAACCGACCTCAAAGAGATGATCCGGGCAGAACTCCGGTACTGCGACAGCGCCTACGCCTGGCACCGTCGCACGCGCGAGTTTTGCGCCCGCTTCGGCGTTTGGTACGTGACAGCCTTGACCGGCATCGCCTCCGGACTCGGTCTGCACTACTGGATCGCCGACAACTTCGGCCCCATGGCCGCTGGCGCCTCTGTCATTGCCGGCCTGCCGATCGCCATCTGCGGCTTTGTTTGGCTTTGCAGTCACTGAACGGAGGCAAGCATGAAGGAATGGTTTCAGATCATTTTTGGGCTGGCCATACTGGCGACCATTGCACTCCTCTCGCTCGGGATGGTGTGCGCCGGCATCAAGTTTTGGTTGGACTTTTTTTGAATCAGCTTTGGGAAAAACAATGGAGCAAAAAATGGAACTCGCACTGGACAAAATGCTCTCCAAAGAGCAAGTCGCCGAGATCTTCGGCATCAAGCCCAAGACCGTTTACACATGGGTCGCCAACGGCAAGTTGAGCAAGCCCGATGTAATCTCAACCCGCTACTCCCGCTTCCCGCTGTCTCGCGTTAAGCAGGATTATTTCCGCCAGTTCGGCCGCGACCTGATTCTCAAGGAATAGAAACCAAACGCCCGGCTTCGAGCCGGGCATCTTTTTATGCGAGCTTTGACGTGCAGAACTTCGCCCACTCTGCCATCACCTCTCGCCTTTCATTCTCCAGTTTGGCGCGATCATAGGCACCGCTGTAGCGATAATCGATTTGATGCGCGAGACACAACTCAACCGCATCGACATTAAATGTTCGCCCGTCACTCTTTGACCACGTTTTGAAGCACGCCCGGCACGTACCGTGTTGCGTCATCAACACCGGCTTTCCCAGGCGCGCCGTTTGCTCGCGATCGAGAAGCGGCTCCTCCCCGCGCTCGATCGCCTCGGAGTTGAACTGCAAAATCAAGGTACGCATGGCCATGTCGGAAAAGGGCTTCCCATAGGCATTTGCAAAGACATACTCCGTATCCTTTCGTCTTGGGATGGACTTCAGAAGTGCAATAGCCTCATCGCTCAAATAGGCCACAAAATCCCCTCGCCCTTTGACCTTCATGCTCTCTTCCGGGCATGTCCAGATCTTCTTCTCAAAATCGATCTGATCCCAGGTCAGCAGGCGCACCGGTTTCGATCTGGAAGCCGTCAAAAGCGCAAAAGCAAACTGCTTGGCCACAAGGGTTTGCTTCTTCATGAGCTTGACGTAGAACTCCGGGACCTGCGCGTAGTCCAACGCTCCTCGATTTCGCTGCTCTCGGCTCCTACCTCCGAGATTTTCCAGCAACGCCCCCAAAGCTCCACGCGAGTCGGAGACATTCTGCGAGCAATACCCCATCGCCACACCCCAGCGACAGACTCCATTCAATACGGCCCGCACCTTCGACCACGTTCCCGGATGCTCGCGATGGAAGGGCTTCAGAAACTCAAAGAGATCAGCAGCGGTGAGTTCCGACATCGGCTTATCGCCGAATGCCGGATAGAGGAAATTGTTTAAAACTTGGCGCACGCGCTTAGCCGACCGTTCACCGTCGCTGTAGTAGCCTGAATCGATCCGGCTCTGTAGCCACTCTTCGCAGGCTAGGCGGAAGGTCACGCAATCTCTTCTAGCCTGTTCTGCCCTATCCTTGGCCGCCTGTTTTTGACGCCTTTCTTCAAGAACGGGATCGACGCCGGCTTTCACCTTATCGGCTAAGGTCTGAGCAACCCTTCTGGCAGCCAGCAGACTCATGGAGGAACATGTCCCCAGCGAAGTCATGGTTGCCTTGCCGGTTTCAGGTGACGTATAGCGATAAATCCATGAGCGCGACGGGCCGCGCACAAAAAGATACAGACCCACAGTTCCGCCCAGGGCGGTCAGGCCTTGTTTTTCAATGGAGTTAACTTGCTTGATGGAAAGCGGGGCAATGATTTTTGGCATGGAAGCAGTTTTTTGTAGACAAGCTCGTTTTGATTTTACATGTATACAAACATGTCTACTAAAAAGTTACGGCTTCACAGAGAAATCGAGAGAACGAAAGAGTAGATCAGCAAATAACAAAAAAAGCTCAAAGGCCCGCACAATGGGACTTTTGAGCTTTTTCGTAGTGCTACACCGACCTATACCGAACATCAAAGACAAGTCAACCTGGTGCCCGAAGCGGGACTCGAACCCGCATGCCAAAGGCCAAGGATTTTAAGTCCTTTGCGTCTACCGATTTCGCCATTCGGGCGACATTCGGTATTAAGTTGGTGTGCTGAAGGATTCTCAGCACTAAAATTGTGATTTTATAGAAATTCTTTCTTCACGAAAAGTCTCAGATGGCCGTTAAATCTCTCTTCGTCTTCGCATCGCTCTGCTGGGCTTTCAGCTCAAGCTACGCCCAGACGCCGGCGCTTGATTTCTCACAGGCAAGGCAGCTTGCTCACGACCGGGTGGACGCCATCAAGGTTGAAGCCGCCGAAACGGCCAAGCGCGAAAGCGAAGCCAAAAGCGCGCGCAGCCTGCACGGACCAAAGATCGAGCTTGACTCCAAGCAGATCTGGGGACGCAAAACGCTCGATTACGGCACGATCAATCTTGGATCGATCGCATCCTTCCTGCCCCCTATTGACCTCTATCACGAAGAAGACATCGGGGGACCGCGCGCGGCCATCAACGCTCAGCTGCCGATCTACATGGGCGGCGCCATCAATGCCAAAGTACGTGCGGCAGACGAAGCCGTCTACGAGTCCAAGGCCCGCACGCAGGCGCAGCGCGATACCGTTGACACCGAACTTGCTCAGAAATACTTTGCCGTACAGCTTGCGCGCAGCATCGAACGACTGCAAAACGAAATGCTTCATCAGCAGGAGCTGGAAGTTCGCAAAGCGCTTCGGTTTGAAAAGACCGGCACGATCAGCAAACTCGAACGCATGGCCGTCGAAGTCAACCGAGACGCGGCCAAGCGAGAGCTTTTGACCGCTCAGACAAACCGCCGCGTGGCCGAAAGCGAATTGGCCGGACTTTTGCGTGAAGAGAGCGTGGGCGAACTCAAAAACCCCCTCTTTGTTGTCACGGAAGACATCGGTTCATTAAAGAGCTGGCAAGACAAGGCGATGGGCTCAAGTCCCGTCCTAAAGAGCGTAGTGGCGCAACGCCGGCAGGCCGAGCAAGGCGTGACGGCTGCAAAGGCCGCCTGGCACCCTCAGGTATACGCTTTTGCCAACTACAACCTGATTAAGCACTACCTGACGATTCCCGAACCCGACTGGATCGCCGGCATTGGTTTGAAGTTCACGCTCTGGGACAACAAAGACCGCAACGCGTCGATTGCAGCGGCCAATTCGCTCGTCACCAAAGCACAAGCTGCGCACGACGAAGCAAGCAACCGCATCCAGACGGCCGTTCAGACAGCGTACCTAAAAAGCAACGAGGCCCGAGAAGCCTATCGCCTCACCGACTCGACACTTTCGCTTGCCAAGGAAAACCTGCGGCTGCGTGAAAAGAGCTTTTCCGAGGGGCTCTCGACGGCCGATGAAGTCAACGATGCGCGCACCAAGCTTCTGGCCGCTGAAATCGCGCGACGTGTGGCTGCCTATCGCTTTGTCGTCGCCTGGGCCATGCTCAACGCCGTAAGCGGCGACATGAACGCCTTCGAGCAATCTGTCACGCGTCAGACAAACATTTTTGAATATTGATGTGTCCACTATGACCGAATCCAAAAACGTCTCCGTTAAAACAATCGCCGTTGCCCTGGTCGGCGCAGGACTTCTTGCCTTTATCGGCATCGGTCTGTGGAAAGCGGCCACCCCTGCTCCGGCGCCGCTTCAGGGGCAAGTCGACGCCCGCACCATTGAAGTGGCGCCCAAGATTCCGGGCCGCATCGAGAAAGTGCTCGTCAAGGAAGGCGACACGGTCGAAGCCGGCGCCGTGATGGTCAAAATCGACATTCCGGAAATCTCCGCAAAACTTGGCCAAGTCACGGCGCAGGAGCAGGCCGCTCAAGCCAAAGCTCGCCTTGTGGAAGAAGGAGCCCGCAAAGAGAAGATTCGTGAAGCCAAGTCAATGTTTGAAAGTGCCAAGGGTGCGCTGCAGCTTGCCGAGAAAACCTTTTCCCGTGTCAATGTCCTCTACAAGGAAGGACTTGTGTCGGCTCAAAAGTTCGATGAAGCCAAAGCGGCGCTTGATACCGCCCGCGGGCTGACCCGCGCCGCGCAAAGCGTCTATGACATGGCGCTCACGGGGTCGCGCGAAGACGAAAAGCGAGCCGCAGAAGCACTGGCGCGTCAAGCCGCCTCGGGCGTCGCCGAAGTGCAGAGTCTGGCTTCTGAAAGTCTGGTCCGCGCTCCGCGTCAGGGCGAAGTCACGCGCGTGGTGCTGCATGAGGGTGAAGTCACGCCCGCGGGTTTCCCGCTCGTCACTTTGCTGGATCATTCCGACAAATGGGTGGTCTTCAACATCCGCGAAGACGAGCTTGCCAACATCAAAGTGGGCACCGAACTCAAAGCCAAGGTGCCGGCTTTGGGTGCCGACAACGTCGCCTTTACCGTTTATTGGATAAATCCGCGGGCCGACTACGCCACCTGGCGTTCCACCCGTCAGTCGACGGGCTACGACGTGCGCACCTTCGAAGTTCGCGCCCGACCGCTTGAGCCGATGCGCGATCTGCGTCCCGGCATGAGCGTGATTGTTGACCGCGTTACCCGAGGCTCCTGACGTTTCTCCCGGTTATGTCGTCGTTTCTTTCCGACTTTAAGCGCGCTTTTGTGCAGGAAGCACGCACCACAGCCGATACGCCGCTTTTGTGGCTTACCGGCATCGTGGTGCCCGTTTTCTGGTGCCTGGCCGTCGTCGCCGTCTTTGCCACCGGGCTGATGCGCAACATCCCCGTCGGTCTTGTCGACTACGACAACTCCGCAGAAAGCCGGGATCTGATTCGATCGCTGGATGCAGTTGCCTCGGTCGATTTCATCAACTACGAAAATCCTCAGGCGGCAACGGCTGATCTTGCCACAGGCAACATATACGCCCTCTTTGTCATCGGCCACAACTGGAGCGAAAAAACGTCCGGCAGCCGCTCCGACTCAGCTCTTGAGCTCTTTCTAAACAAGAGCTACTACGCCATCGCGACCACGGTGGAAACCGACCTCAAGCTTGCGCTGTCTCAAATCCAAGTCGGACAGATGCTCGAAGCCGCCTCCGTCGTGGGCGGAGGCTTTGCCGGAAACAAGGAACGTCTGGCAGTGCTCGACGCCGACATTTTGATTGCGGGCAACCCGGCTCTCAATTTCAAAGCATATTTGCTCACCACCATTCTGCCCGGCGTGCTCGCCTTAGGGGCCATTCTGACTTGTGTAGGATCGCTTACCCGAGAATGGAGACTCAAGACCGTGCATCAAGTCGTGGGAACCTACTCTCACCTCACGGGATTTCTGCTTGGTCGCATGATCTTTTGGTTGGTCCTCTACTCGCTCATGGGACTGGCATACCTTGCCTGGTTCACCGGCTGGGAGGGCTGGGGCGTACAGGGCAGTCTCGTCGCCTGGGCGCTGGGCATCGTGCTCTTTTTCGCGAGCATGCCCGCCCTAGCCATGCTCTACACAAGCCTTTCGCCGTCGTGGATTATTGCCATGTCGGTTGCAATCGGCACCACCGCTCCCATCTTCCCCTTCACGGGCTTTTCCTTTCCTTTGGATTCGATGGACTCGGTTGCGCAGCTCCTTGCACAATTCCTGCCGTTGACGTGGTACCTGAGACTTCACTCGTCGCAGTGGGTGCTCGGCAGCGACCTTTCGCACACGATCCATCTGCTCTCGATGCTTTCTCTATTCGTCATCATCCCGGCCGCCGTCGGTCTGGCTCTGCTGCCAATGAGAATGCGCAAATGGGCTCAAAAAGAGCTTAAGCCACACCCCGTTGTCGATTTGCCTGAACCCATCGGGTTCTGGGAAACAGTTCGCACAGTTCTCGCACGCGGCGCCTTTACGAAAGACACCTTCGTGATTTTCGTGATCGCCGTTGCTTTCTACCTGCTCTTTTACGCATGGCCCTATGCGGCGCAAAACGTCACCAGCGTTCAGACGGCCGTGGTTGACCTTGACCGCAGCGCCGCGAGCCGCGCCATGATCGAACGCATTAAATCGGTAGCCATGATCAATGTCGTTGCCATCGAAACAGATCGAGCCAAAGGCGAAACACTCTATAAAACCGAACAAGCGGCGGCTGTGATCACGATTCCGGAAAATTTCGAAGAAAACCTGCTTGCCGGCAAACACACCTCCGTTGCACTTACCGCCAACGGAGCCTTCCCCGTGAAATCGCGCGCGGTCATGGCAGGCCTCATGGGCGTCGTCGGAGAAACGACGGCCGCGAGCATGGCGCTCAATCTCGTTCGCGCCGGAGCTCCACTCGAAACCCTCAAAAAGCTTCAAATGGCCCCCGTCGCCTTTGCCGACATCAACCTCTACAACCCGCTTTCGGGCTACGCAAGCTATATCGTTGCCGCCGTCATGCCTGTCATCATCCAAGCCGTGATGTTCGTAAGCATCGTGATGAGTTTAGGCGGTTGGCTTGCGAGTTCCCAACCTCCATCCGTGCTGCGTGCCGTCTGCCGCAACACGCGTGGCTTTGCGGCGCTCTACACCGCCTTCTGGCTTTTCAGTCTCGTGTGGCTTGCCTACGCTCTGGGCCCGGACTTCGTGCTCTTTGATTTTGCCTCCATGCAAAACCCCGGCGCAACGCTGCTGATGGCCTCAATTTTCGGCGCTGCCGTGGTGAGTTTCGGTTTGGCCTTTACGTTTGCCATGGGCACGAACGCCTACGGCGCACAGTTCTTCGTGGTCATATCGGCTCCGGCGCTCTTTCTTTCGGGCGTCGTACACCCGCTCTTTGATATGACACCGCCCGCTTTGGCCTTGCGCTTGTTCTTACCCTCGACCTCGGGCATCAACGGTCTTGTTGCCGTCTCCCAAAACGCAGCACCGCTCTACGCCGTTATGCCTCAGATTGCGCATTTGCTTGTTTTGGCCGTCGCCTACGGTGTGTTAGCGTTCGTCCTTTGGAAACGCGCCGCAAAGAAAATCCAAACCGCCGAGTTAAGCTCTTAGACCGATGATCGATAAGACAGAACTCAAATCGCGCCTGCGCCTTTTTGCGCTGCCCGCCGGAACGGATCACCGTGAAATCGATGCGCTCCGAGACAATCCCGTTGCCGATATCACCGACGACGGCAACCGAATGTTGTATCTAGCTTCGAGCGATGAGTTTTTTGCGCTTTACTGCAACGGAACAACGATCGTCAACACTCATGCCTGCAAAGCAGTGACGGACAACGCCCTTCAGTTCCTGTCCCGTCGGCCTCTCACGGATCTCGTACTCGCCGGCCGCTTCTCCAAAGGTGCGCTTCGAGCTGTCCGAGAATCTGCCCAAAACTTGGGCGTAGCACTTGAAATCGTTGAAACGCCGGAACCTCGCCTTTTTACCGCAGAGGTGATTGACGGCACTCCCGCTGCTTTTGAACCGAGCGCAGGTTCTGCAAGTGAATCGGAAGCTTTAGCCGCGTGTCTGGCGCCCGGCCTGGGCGTTCGAGGCGCTGTGCATTGGACGCAATTGTGGAAAACCGAAGCGTCCCTCCCGGCCATGCGCTGCGGACTGAGAAAGCCTGACGCCTTCTATTCGGTGGCCCGACTGCTTGCGCGCACCACCGCTTCGGCCGCCAACTGGAGCGAAATCGGTCGCTTGGCGCACATTCCGAGCGTGACGGTTCTCGAATGGGTCAGACTTCTGGAAAATTTCGCGCTTCTTGAAGTCGTGCCTGCCATCAATCTCAAACCGATGCGTCGCACGTTGGATCGTCCCAAGATCTACTGGCGGCATCCGGGGCTCTGCCTCTGGCTCTCTGGTCAAATGACCGGATGTCCTGAAGGACTGCGCCGCTCCCTCTTTGAAAATGCGGTGTATTTGGCGCTCACGGACATCTACCCTCAAGCAACTTTTGCTCACTTTGCCGACACGAATCACGTAACATGCCCGTTGGTTGTTGAAGTCGACGGACAATATCGAGCCTTTTACATCTGCGAGAACGATGTTCAGCGGGAGCTTTCGCTACGCCACCACAAGTCTCTCGTCAAGACCGGCCGTTTTCATCCGTTGGCGGCATTGATCGAGTACGGAGGACTGACAGCCCCGGCGCTGATAACATACGAAGAAATTTCAGCTGCTTCTCAGAAGCGCTGAAGAAAACACTTAGAAAGGACAAACATGCGAAAGATTTTGGCGGGCGCGACGCTTCTGGCTCTTAGTGCAGGCTTTCTGACCGGATGCAGCGGCATGATAGATGCGATCGAAAAAAGCGCAAATTACACGGACGTAGAAAAGATCGACTACAACCTCTACCGCATTTCCGGTACGCGTCAGAATATCAACCAGCAGTTGCAGTTGCGCGAATTCCTCTACCAGCGTGCCCATGACTTCTGCATGAGAAACGGCCAGGGCGCCCAGCTTATCGACGGAGTTTCCGGCAAGAATCCCAAGGGCGAAGGCGTCAAGGCGATCGTGGTGTTCCGCTGCGTCGGAATCATGAAGGGACCGGAGAAGGAATTCATTGACAATTCGCCCGAAGCGGACGCCGCTCGCGCTGAAGCCGCGCGCATTGCGCGTGAAAAGGCTGAAGAAGAAGCCGAAGCCAAGGCCGAACAGGAGGCGGCTGAAAAAGCCGCTGCGGAGAAGTCTGCCGAACAGTCTGCAACAGTCGAAACAACTAAGCAATAACTTTTTGACAGACAATCGGTTAACCTGATCCTGAGCAGGCATCAATGACGAAATGTCTGTTCGTTTCCAGGAAAGACCGAAGGCCCGGGGGAGTTCGCCGCGAACCGCTCCGGGCTTTTTTGTGTCCGCAAGTACGAAAAAACGGCCCGAAGGCCGTTTTTTCTCTATGCGTTACAACACCGCTGAAACATTAGACGCGCTTGAACACCAACGTGGCATTAGTGCCGCCGAAGCCGAAGTTGTTCTTGACGGCAGCGCGGATTTCCATCTGCTGCGGCTTGTCCTTGCAGACATTGATGCAGCATTCCGGATCCTGGTTGACGATGTTGATCGTCGGAGGCGCCACCTGGTCGCGAATCGCAAGAACCGTAAAGACGCTTTCGATACCGCCGGCACCGCCGAGCAAGTGACCCGTAGCGCCCTTGGTGGAGCTCACCACAAGCTTGTCGGTGTGTTCGCCGAAGAGTTCGCGCACAGCGCGGGATTCGTTGATGTCGCCCACGGAGGTCGACGTGCCGTGTGCATTGAGGTAGTCAATGTCCTCAGGCTTCAGACCGGCGTGGTTGAGCGCCATCTTCATGGAGCGAACGGGGCCGTCCGTAGCAGGCGTCGTGATGTGATAGGCGTCACCCGAAAGACCATAACCTGCGAGTTCGCAGTAGATCTTGGCGCCGCGGGCAACGGCGTGGTCGTAGTCTTCGAGAACAAGCAGGCCGCAGCCTTCACCCATCACAAAGCCGTCACGGTCAACGTCGAACGGACGGGAAGCGTGAGCCGGGTCGTCGTTGCGGCGCGAAAGAGCGTGCATGCTGTCAAAGCCACCAATGCCGACTTCGCAGACCGTGCCTTCGGTACCGCCCGCAAGCATCACGTCGGCATCACCACGGCGAATGATCCAAGCCGCTTCACCGATTGCGTGCAAACCGGTGGCGCAAGCCGTCACGGTGGCAAGGTTGGGACCGCGCAGGTTTTTCATGATGCCCACCAGCCCCGAAGCCATGTTGATGATGCAACCGGGGATCATGAAGGGCGAGATGCGGCGCGGACCGCGTTCGAGCATCGCCTTGTGGTTGACGCAAATGGTTTCCAGACCGCCGATGCCCGAGCCGATAATGCAGCCGGCGCGATCACCCTCTTCGTTTTTGCCGACGAAATCGAGACCGGCATCTTTGAGAGCTTCGGTCGCAGCCGCAGCGGCAAATTGCACATAGCGGTCATAACGGCGAGCTTCCTTGGCCTGCAGACCGCCGGCCGCAGGATCAAAATTCTTGACTTCACCGGCAATACGGCAACCGAATTCGGAAGCGTCAAATTCAGTAATCGGTCCGATACCGCATTCGCCGGCCAACAAAGCCTTCCAACTCGATTCCACATCGAGACCAAGCGGCGATACCATGCCCAAACCGGTCACAACCACACGGCGCATCTTTTTGTTTTCCTTCCTGTTGTTCTGTGCAATACAAATCCGCTAAAAAAAGGGGGCTCACGCCCCCCTTTTGCTTCATGCTACCCGACACAAGGTCATTTACCCTCTCTCGGACAGCGCCTCAAGAGGCATTAGGCCTTAACGTTGGCCTGAATGAAGTCGATAGCCTGCTGAACGGTGCGCAGGTTTTCCTGCTGTTCATCCGGGATTTCGATCTTGAAAGCGTCTTCAAGAGCCATCACGAGTTCAACCGTGTCAAGGCTGTCGGCACCGAGATCTTCGATGAAGGAGGCTTCATTCTTGATGTCGGCTTCGTTCTTGCCAAGCTGTTCAGCGATGATCTGCTTGACTTTCTGTTCCAAATCTTCCATTTCCTACTCCGCGGAATTAGTCTGTGTTGAGCAAACGGTCATCCGTTTGCCGAAGAAAATTTTCTAATCGGGGGATTTTATCAGGCTTGAGGCCTAATTACATCATCCCATGAACATGCCGCCGTTGACGTGCAAAACGGTCCCGGTGACGTAGCCGGCGGGCTCAGAAGCCAAATAGAGCACGGCTGCAGCGATATCATCCGTTTTGCCGAGGCGAGCCGCCGGAATTTGTGCCATGAGGTGCGTTTTGACGTCTTCGGGCAATGCGGCGGTCATGTCCGTTTCGATAAAACCCGGGGCCACGCAGTTGACGGTCACGCCGCGGGAGGCCACTTCACGGGCCACCGACTTGCTCATACCGATCATGCCGGCTTTGGCGGCAGCATAGTTGGCCTGACCGGCGTTTCCCATGGCACCCACCACAGAACTCATGTTGATGATGCGGCCGAAGCGCTGCTTCATCATCGGACGCAGCACGGCGCGAGTCAGGCGGAAGACGGCCGTAAGATTGGTTTCGATCACGGCGTCCCAGGCTTCGTCGGACAAACGCATGGCAAGCATATCGCGGGTGATGCCGGCGTTGTTGACGAGAATGTCGATGCGGCCGAATTCGGCGACGATCACATCCACGGCAGCCTTGCTCGCTTCAGCATCAGTCACGTTGAGGACTATGCCGCGACCCTTGTCACCCAAAACCTCGCTGATCTGAGCCGCACCGGCTTCGGACGTGGCCGTACCGATCACCTTGGCGCCGCACTCGGCCAGAGCCATGGCAACGGCACGTCCGATGCCGCGCGTTGCCCCCGTCACGAGCGCCACGCGTCCGGCAAAGCTTTCAGCGGTAAAAAAGTTCTGCATGTTCTTTTCCTTCTTCTCGATTTATGCGTTGAGTTGCGCAATCACATTCTTGACGCTTGCCAGATCGCTCACGTTCGCAACCGCGATTTCGGGAGCGATGCGGCGAACCAGACCGGCAAGCACGCGGCCCGGGCCGCACTCGACTATATGGGTCACGCCCATTTCCTGCATCTTCTGCACGCAGCCGGTCCAGAGCACAGCGCTGGCGGCCTGCTTGGCCAATGCGGCGCGGATTTCCTCGACCGTGTTGTGGCATACGACGTCTACATTAGCAACGACGTCAACCATCGGTTCCTGCATCGGCGTGCGGGCAAGTTCTTCGGCCAGACGGTCGGCTGCAGGCTGCAGCAGCGTGCTGTGGAAGGGTGCCGACACGGCAAGCACCACGGCACGCTTGGCGCCGGCTTGCAGAGCAAGCGCACAAGCACGTTCGACGGCCGCCTTGTGACCGGCAATCACAACCTGACCGGGGCAGTTGAAGTTCACGGCTTCGACCGCTTCATCCTGTGCGGCCTTGGCGCAAAGATCAATCACAACGTCGTCGCTCAAGCCCAAAATGGCAGCCATGCCTCCCACGCCGACCGGCACTGCAGACTGCATGGCGCTGGCGCGGAAACGCACAAGACGCACGGCATCCTCGATCGAGAAAACTCCCGCAGCCGTCAGAGCCGTGTACTCGCCAAGGCTGTGTCCTGCCATCACTTCAGGCATCGGTCCGCCCGCTTCCTTCCAGGCCGCAAAAACGGCGTAGCTTGTAGCAAGCAATGCGGGCTGCGTGTTGACTGTCAAATTCAATTCCGTGTCGGGGCCATTGGCAATCAGTTCGCCAAGCGGTTCTCCGAGCGCTCGATCGGCCGCCTGCATCACGGCCGCAGCCGCTTCCGACTCCTTAGCCCAGTCGGCCATGCCGACCTTTTGCGACCCCTGTCCGGGGAATACAAACGCTAATTTCAATTCCGTTCTCCGGTTTTTGTATCTGTTACCACTTCAGGAGCACGCTGCCCCAGGTCATGCCGGCACCCACACCTTGCAGCATCACGGTGTCGCCTTCATGAATTCGTCCGTTTTTGACAGCCCAGTCCAGCGCCAGAGGAACGCTCGCAGCAGACGTGTTGCCGTGCATCTGAACCGTTTCCACTGTCTTGTCCTTCGGAATGCCGAGCTTATCGGCAATCATTTCGATGATGCGGATGTTGGCCTGATGCGGCACCCACACGTCGACTTCGCCCGGCGCGATTCCGGCCATGCCGCAAACTTCCACGAAACTTTCCGACAGAGAGCTCACGGCAAGCTTGAAAACCTGGCGGCCATTCATCTGAATAAAGGGAGAGCCCGCAATTTTGCCGTTTTCAATGCGCGCGTCGCATGCAAGCGTATCAACGCCGAAGGAGCCGTCCGCATGCATGCGGTGCGCAAGAATACCTTCACGCTCGCAGGCTTCGATCACAACAGCGCCCGCGCCGTCGCCAAAAAGCACGCATGTCGTTCTGTCATTCCAGTCAAGCAGTCGGCTCAGCACTTCAGCGCCCACGACGAGGGCCCGTTTGTAACCTCCGGTGCGAATCAGACCGTCGGCAACGCTCATGGCATAAACAAAGCCGGCGCAAACCGCCTGCACGTCAAACGCTGCGCACCCCTTGATGCCCAAGGCATTCTGCAATCGGCAGGCCATCGACGGAAACAAGCCGTCGGGAGTGGTTGTCGCCACGATGATGAGGTCAATTGTCTGAGGATCGATATTGCCGCGCGTCAAAGCGTCGCGGGTCGCATCCACAGCCAGAGAAAGCGTCGTCTGCCCATCCACGGCGATGTGACGGCAACCGATGCCGGTGCGCGTGCGAATCCATTCGTCGCTCGTCTCAATGCCGCGCTCGGCAAGCTCTTTAGCGAGATCACCGTTGGTCACAGCACGATCAGCTAACTTAGAACCCGTTGTCAGCACTCGGGTGTAGATGCGGTTGGTGCAATCTGTCATTCGTTCCATCTAAAAAAACACGACGTACCGATTCGCCTCACCGCTGATTCACGTTTTGGCTGCCGGTCGTCAAAAAGCATTAGCGAAGCGATATTAGCAAACGACAGACATCAAAAAAGGAGATTCGTCCGTACAGACGATCTCCTTTTTCACTTGGTTTCAGTTTTTCTGTCGGCCGTGCTTCGAAGCGGCGGCGCCTATCAAGTGCTGCAGCGACTCTCAAGGCCGGGGCGGCTTTGCCGGGCTGCCGGATGCCTCCGACATTGACCGAGACATGGGGTTAGGCGCGGTGTTTCACCCGTTACCGATCTCCCCTGAGCCGGTTCCTCGCGTTCCAACCGTCAGAATATTCCGGAACCGAGATTATTCTTCAGCAGCGTCCTGCTTGGTCGTCACAACCTTCTTGCCGCGGTAGAAACCGTTCGGGCTGATGTGGTGACGGCGGTGCACTTCACCGGTACCGGGTTCAACGGCGGTAGCCGGGTTGGACAGGAAGTCGTGAGCACGGTGATTGCCGCGCTTGCTGGTGGATTTCTTATTTTGCTGAACAGCCATTTTCTTAATACCCCACGTGGGTTAAAAGTTAACTTTTAGTGTTTGAAGCTTCCGTACGCCACATCTTGCATCGAAATGAGGCACACAAATGCTTTAAATTCAGCGACATGAGCGCACTGACAACGGGGATGCCGCCGTCAATACGCACGTCGAACGCGCCATTATATTGATTGGAAAAGAAATTATCAATACTCAATCCTTCGTTTTTCGCTGAACTCTCCCATTAAGCATGTTCCATTTGAGTTGCCGTGCACCCAGACTGATAGCAGGAATGTTTCAGCTTTGCCAAGGCCTGTCTGTTGGGCGCTTCTTTGCTCTTGTACCGCCTGTATTCGGCATCATTGACTCGGTACGGCAGATTCGGCTCACTGTTTTTGCTCGGCCTGGGCTTTTTTAGGTCCTCAGTTGTCAATTGCAGGTATCGCAACCCGCGACTGACGCCGCAGTTTTCCTCGCGTTCTACGAAAAGAAAGTGCTCGCTGTCGACTTGAGCATTTGCCTCTCCGTCGAACAGAATGTGTTGTCAACCTCACTAAAATGAAATGTTTCGATCAAATTGAGTCCGACGACAACTGATCCAATGTCTACTGCAAACGTTCCACCCAAGCCATTGGTCAATCTCTACGGCGACAGCGAATTACCTCCCTATTTCGAAGAAATCGTTGAGCCGAAGTCATTCCGCAATCGTCTGATCAACGTCCTGATCTGGACAACGCTTCTGCCTCTGATCCTGCTCCTGTTCTTTCTGCAGAAAAACTTCGAAACCGCCACTGAAGTTCAAAACAACCTTCAGCTCGGCGTTGCGCGAGAAGCCGCTCTTTATGTTGAATCTGGCATATCCAATATCCGAAGCCAACTCTCGTTGGCACTCAGCACCTACAGCCCCGAGGCTCCGCTTTCCCAGAAGAGCAGGACATTCGAAAACCTGCTCACACAAAATTCAAGCATCCGCAGTCTCTCGTACACCGATGAAACAGGCTTTACCACATCTCTGCGAAACAATCAGCCACTCGAAACTCCCCAGCATTCGTTGGCAACGCGTGTATTCACCCTGAATATCGATCAGCCGGGGACCAACGGAATTCTTCATCGAACACTGACGGCATCCGTAGATATTTCGATGCTTGCCAAAGACTTCGCCAATCTGTTGTACGGGCAAAGCTACTCCGGGGCTATCTTTAATGCCGATCGTCAGCTCATCTACGCCATCTCAAGCAATTCGCATTATCACAACGCCGCCTACGATCCACTGACACCCATTGAGCTTACTCAGCTTCATGAATCCAAGGGTGAACCATTTTTGCTTCGGACTGAAGGCGACCGATTTTCTTCTCACATAAAAGCCTTCGTACCCATCGGCCCCATGGGATGGACACTGGTCATCTCGCAAGCTCAGCAAACCCGTGATGAAGCCATGAAGGAAACAGCCGTGATCTGGGCACTCGGTTTTTTTGCCGCACTGGCCGGCACTTTTTTCCTGGGCTCATTCATGGCGGTTCCAATTACCCGTTCTTTCGACTCGCTCGTTGCCAGCGTCGAAAACTACGGTAAAACCGGTCATTTCACTCGTATCGACAAGATGCTTGCGATTGAAGGAACAACCGAACTTGTCAAACTTGAGGAGACATTCGCCCGCATGGCGCAATCTGTCGACAAAGGCAAAGAAGAGCTGCAAAAAGCCAATCTAAGGCTTGAAGACGAGGTTCAGGCTCGCACCAGCGACCTGGTTGCAAGAAACGAAGAACTAAAAACATTGCAGACTTTGCTCGCACCGCTGTCCTCCACCGGTCATTTCATGCCAAAAACATCGGTCATCTTCTACTGCATTGAGCGCTTCAGAGTTTTGCTGGAACTTTCTTCTCTGGTTTTCGAAACCGAAATCTCGACTCCAGCACCGCACAATTCCATTGATGTTCGGTTGGGCAGCACCGTCTACGGCCGTCTGCTTCTTCCGCAGGAAGCCATTCTCACCGCAGACAAGAGGAATTCGCTGGAGCGTCTGGCTTATGCGCTGGCCATTGTCTCTGCCAATGCCAAACTTGTCGAACACCTCAGTCAGGAACAAGCAGCCTTGCAGACCGTCTTTGAATCCATGACCGACGGGGTGGTGATCATCGGCAAATCCGGTCTCATTCGTTATGCGAACGAATACGCTGGCAAACTTCTGAACGAAGGGGACAGCGTATTGATGCTGATGTTCTCCGACATCATGACCTCCAACTGGGAGAGCATAACGGGAAACCGCATCACAGATGATCTGCAAAACAAAACCAAAACCCGCGTCCGTTCTCGCATCGGCGGCAATCGCGTGCTGGAACTCTTGCCGTTTACCGTTTCCGACATGCCGGGACTTGCCGGCGAGCGAACCGGATGGATTCTGCGCGACATCACCCAAGAAGTCAGTCTCGAAGCCGTCAAGGAAAATATTGTCGGCGTGGTGGCTCACGAACTCAAAACTCCGCTCACTTTGCTTCAGCTTCAAGTGCGCGATCTGACTCGAACCATTGAACACGGTCAAATGCCGTCCATCAACGATGTCCGCGATCTCTCCGATGAAACGATTCATTTGGGCCAACTCGTCGACGACCTTCTTGATGTTTCAAGAATCCGCGCAGGAGCCATGAAGCTCAATGTTCGAGTCGTTCACGTGGCCAGCCTTATTGATCGGGCAGAAAAGCTCGCTGCAGCACGCTATCCCATGAAGGTTTCAAGACATATCGACATGGATGCCGAGCTCTTCTGTGTGGATCCGGATCGATTGACGCAAGTCTTCGTCAATCTGTTCAACAACGCAGCTCGCTATAAAAAGCCGACCCAAGAGGTTGCTCTCATTGACGTCAGCACCCGAATCGACGGACAGCAAATCGTCATCGATATTACCGATCAGGGTATCGGCATTGCGCCGGGCAAAGCCAAGCACATCTTTGATCAGTTTTATCAAGCCGACATGACCGCCAGCCGAAGCCACAGCGGCAGCGGTCTCGGTTTGACTATCGTACGCGGTATTATTCATGCGCACGGCGGCACCATCGCGGTTCATTTCAGCAACCCTGAATTCGGTACGCGATTTACGCTCAGACTGCCCCTGAGCATGCCACCCGAACTCATTTGAACCGAATTGGAACAACAATATCCAGATCACAACAACCATGTCGACCCGCAGTTTGCCTTTGATTCTTGTTGTTGACGATGAAAGCAAAATTCGTCGCTTGCTCACTAAGGAATTGGAAGCCAACGGCTTTGACGTCGTTTGTGCCGGAGACGGAGAGCAAGCACTCGAAGTCTTTGCTCAATCCGATCCGACTCCTGATCTGGTTTTGATGGATGTCATGATGCCGGGGATGGACGGCTTTGACTGTGCAGAGCGACTTTCGAAGTCGGCTAACGTTCCGATTATCTTTCTCTCGGCTCGAAACGAACCTTCCTTCAAGCTGCGCGGATTTGACAGCGGAGCCGACGATTACATCACCAAGCCATTTCTTACCGAGGAACTGATCGCCCGCATCCGAGCCGTCATGCGTCGTGCGCATACCAGCGAAGAACACAATGCACAACGTGAGTACCGTAACGGACCGATGCGATTGAGTGAATCGAGCCGTTCTCTTTGGATTAATGATCGTGAAGTCAAGCTCGCTGACAGCGAATACCATCTGATGCTTGCCCTGATGAAGCATCCCGGCAGCGTTATTTCTCACGAACATCTATTGCAAAGAGTCTGGGGCGGCCACTCAATAGGTGACGTTCAGAACCTTCGCGTAGCCTTCTCCCGCATCCGTCGCAAGCTGGAGGAAAACGGACTACAAGGCGGAGTCATCTCCGCCTATTCCGGCGTGGGTTACCTGCTACGCGATCTGGTCCGCGATCCTCTGCTTTGAGTTTCCGGACAAAAGTCGTTCGGCGCATAACGCTGATGCAATCTTTTTGCAACGTTTTTCACTCTTTGGTTTACGGTAAAGAAATTTTTTTCTTTCAGACTGAACGATAAGTGTCGGAGTGTACTCACTACGACACGAGTGTTTCATCAACACACGCACTCCATCAAAAGGCGTGCGCGACAAACCAAAGGAATGAAAAATGACAGCTTCCGTAATTGCGCAAGTGGTTATGGTATTGACGTTGCTCCTGATGATTACGGGCAAAACGCCGATCTACATGACCGCAATCGTCGGCGCAACGCTCTCGGCTTTGATTGCCGGTTTCCCCATTATGGGAAGCGCCGAAATGACCATTGCCAAGATGGTTAACACCGGTCTGAACCCTGTGATCGCCGACATGACGGGCATCTTGCTCTTCATCGGCATCATGCAGGCCACCGGCTTCCTTGACGTTATCATTCGCGACATCGTGCGCGTCGGCAACAAGCTCGGCGGCGGCACCGGCGTTTGCTCCGCCGGCGGTATCGCTGCAGGTGTGATCGGCGCTCTGACCGGTTTCACGCAGCCCGTTATCACGGCTGTCATTACGGGTCCTGCTGCTGTTCGCCTTGGTGTTGACCCCAACAAGTGCGCCGGTATTCAGGCTCACGCCGGTCACATCGGCAACTTGGCCGGTTTCACGCACCCGACGCAGGTCGCCCTGGTCGCAACGGCAGGCATCAGCTTCGGTCTGTTCAATGTTCTCGGCTTGATCGCCTGCTTGACGATCTTCCTGGTTTCCGCCATCCGTTGCAACGCCGACATGCGTCGCCGCGGCGTGGTCATCACCAAGGAAGAACAAGCGCGAATCATGGCTGAGATCGAAAACCGTGAATACTCCACGACCTCCCTGCGCGCTTTCCTGCCGTTCCTCGTTCTCTTCATCGGGTTCGTAGCCGGCTTCCCGGTCTTCCTGGTTGGTCTTGCTTCCGCCATCGTCTGCATGCTTCTGAGCGGCAAGCCGATGCGCGAAGCCGAAGCCGCAATGCTCAAGGGCGTGAGTCTTATCGCCACCCCGATCGTTGCCACCATCGGCTTCCTGTTCATGAGCACCGTTATCAAGCAGGTCGGTCTGGTTCAGACCATGAGCGACGCTGTCGGTCCCGTGCTCTCCGTGGCACCTGTGCTGATTCTTTTCGGCGTTGCCTTCCTGACAGGCTTCCTGACTCAGTCCTACGCAGCCAGCGTTTCCGTTCTCGTTCCGTTCCTGCAGGTTGTTCTGCAGACCGGTGCAGATCCGTTCGCTGCCTGCTTCGCCGCCGCTTCCGGCGCTTCGCTCATTCAGTACTTCCTGACGGGCGGTCCGGTTGCCGCACTGGCTACGGTTATTCCTGTGATCCCGGGTAGCGACCTCAAGACTGCCAATGCCTTCCAGCGTCCGTCGATTCTGGCCGGCTGTGCAATGGCATTCCTGATCACGGTTATCCTGACACTCGTCTAATCTGATTACCGACTATCCGGACGCCCATCAAACGATGGCGTCCGGAGCCTTCTCCGAATGTTTTAGCGCTCTTTTTCTGAGATCCGTCATGCATTTAAGCCTTTTGCCATTGGATCATGCCCGCAACAGCATCGTGGGCATCGTGGGTCACGCCGGCTGCGGTCACTCCAACAGTCACTGCGGATTTATTCAGGATGACTCCGGCGGACTCTGTGCAACGCTTCGCATTCTGCAACTTGCCACCGATCTCGACTTGACCATTCAAAAGGTCGAAGTCACGGTCGGCCAACACGGCGAATTCAGGGTTCTCACCGCTTCAGGCGGCATCGGCACGGCCAGTCCGCGCCGAGGTATTACGCCTTTTGAAGCCGAGCTCGCACAGCGTTGTGTCGGTGAGCAAGCAGTCTGCACGCAGTCTCTTGCTATGAAATGCTTCGGAAGAACATTGGGACAAGGTGCAATGGAGGTTCCTGTTGCACTGCAGGCAGCAATAGCCAATGCAGCCTTGAACTCCTTTGCCAAGAGCATGCCGAATTACTTTATTGTCGGCGACGAAAATATCGACGACAACTTCGGCCGTCTGCTCGGTTGTGTCTTAAACGTCGACGGACTCACTGTTTCTCTCTTGGCACTGTCTAACGCAACACGCGGCGGCCTCGGCCCCAATGAAGACATCGAAGGTAACGTGAACCTTGCAGGAAAAAAGGAGCTGATGGAACAGCTTCGCCTAGACGAACTGCCCACCATTCTCGTTGAAGGCAAGGTTTGCGCCGAACCGGTGAGTTCGAAAATAGACTGTCCGACCTTCGTCACGCGAGCCTATCCCGGCGACGACAACTTTGTCGTCAGCGAGTGTCTGGTAGAAGCAGCAAACGAACTGGATTTTCCAATCGTTTACCCGCGTGAATTGCTGGCCCGTAGAGCCGGAGCCATGCGCGCATTGACCTATGAGATGGGCATGCACATCGCAGACCTCGGACAAAAACTGGCGCAAGCCGTTACGTCAGCTGAAAAGGTCAAAATTGCCGCTGAAATCAACCGCTATGCAAGTGAAGAATTGGGTGGCGTGACGTTCATGAGCGATGACATTCACGAGCTCATGGGCGGCGTCGGCTCCATTCCGGGCACGACCGGTTGTCTGTCGCTTTTCATCTCACGAAAAGAATTGGAGCAGGTCGTCTATCCTTCGCTCACCATGGATGATGCCGATCAGTTTACAGAGCTGATTCTCACTGGTGTCGGCAAAGTGGCGGCACGCATCGATGAAGCTCTGGCCGAGTACAAGTCAGCAACAGCACGATACTCGGCACTGCACGACAAAGTGTTTGCATCCTAACTTTTTTTCTACTTTATCCCGCAAGGAGCATTGGAAATGATTGATAAAAAAGTTGTCGTTGTAGCCACCGGCGGCACGATCGCCATGAAGTACGACCCGGAAAAAGACGGTCTGGTGCCGGCTTGCACCGGTGAAGATCTTGCTGCTGCCGTTCCCGGCCTCGGCGAGGTTGCTCCGTTGGAATTCATTCAGTTCTCCAACATTGCTTCACCCGGTATGACGCCTCAGAACATGTGGGATCTGCATCTCAAGCTCGCAGAAGTTCTGGCTCGGGACGACGTGGCCGGGGCGATTGTCACGCACGGTACCGATACGCTCGAGGAAACCAGCTACTTCCTGGATCTACTTCACACCAGTCCCAAGCCTATCGTCACAACCGCCGCCATGCGCGGCGCGGGCGACACCAGCCCGGACGGTCCCATGAACATCTACTGCGCCGTCAAAACCGCTGCCAGTCAGGAAGCTGTCGGCATGGGAGTGCTCGTGTGTCTAAATGAAACTCTGCATGCTCCCGGCGAAGTGATGAAGACGCATTCGGCCAACCCGGCAACCTTCCAGTCTCCTTGGTGGGGTCCGATCGGCTATGTGGATCTTGACAAGATCATTATTCGTCGTAAGCCGCTTAATGTACTGCGTTTCGCACCCAAATCTCTGACCGCTCGCGTCGACCTCATCAAGTGCATGACTGGTTCGACCCGCGACTACATTGACTTTGCCGTTTCTCAGGGCTGCAAAGGCATTGTCATTGAGGGCTTCGGCCGCGGCAATGTCCCCCCACCCATGGTTCCCGGCATTGAAGACGCAGTCAAAGCCGGCGTTGCTGTCGTTCTCACCACGCGTACGCCGGGCGGCCGCGTACTTGACGTCTACGGTTACCCAGGCAGTGTGACGGACACCCGCCGTGCCGGTCTTGCCATGGGCGGCGAAATCTCGGCAGCCAAGGCTCGCCTGAAGCTCATGATCGTCCTTTCCGAACATCCGGAACTTGCGACCGATCGTGATGCTCTGGAAAAAATCTTTGACATCTAGTTTTCGCTTTCCATCCAATCATTGACATTTCCACAAGGCCTCATTCGGTATTCGAATGAGGCTCTTTTTTTTTACATTTTTGGCAAACGTTTTTTGCAACAAAATCTGCCACTATGCGATCTTGCATGGTCAAAGTGCTCTTTTGCAGGCAAAATCCCGGCAAAACGGTGCCTATCGGATCAAACAGAGGCACCGATTTTTCTTTGTCCGCAGCTGGATATGGACAAAACACTATGCTGAAACAAGCCTGTGCCGATTGTCCGACTCTAGAATTCGACTATCTTCCATACCGAGCACTCTGAATATTTCATCCATGTCACAAAGCTATCGTCTTACGGAAGACGGCCTGCAAATTCGCAACAGCCGCAACTTTGAAACTGAAGAGTATGTACGTTTTGAGTCCATCAACCCTCTGGCTCAGGCATTGCGAGATTACATCGTGACCGGCCCCGGTCTGATTCCCGGCATTTCGGCTGCCAGCGTCTGTCTGCAGGCCCAGATTCACGCCAACACCTCGACTCCCGCCTCTTTCTATTACACCTTGCAGGAAGCGGTATTAGTTCTCAAAGCCGCCCGTCCCTACAGCTTCCCGCTGAGCCGCACTGCCAACGCTGTGTCTCGACTGGTCTCCGCCCTCATGAGCCACAACGCTTCGCCTCAGGAATGTTGCAAGGCGCTCAACTGTATGCATTCGATCATTTGCAACAGCATCGACAAGATTGAAGCACAGATACGCGCTCACATCGAAAGCACGCTTCCTCAGGACGGCATGATTACGGCGGTGGGAGGTTTCGGTTCACAACATTCAGTCGCGCGCGGCACGCTGGTTCCCGTCCTGATTGATCGCAAGAACGCTGGCAAACGCATCCCGCGCGTGTACTGTCCGGTGTCGCCGCCGCTTGCCGAAACACACTACACGGTGAAGGAACTACGAGCGGCGGGGTGCCCTGCGGATCTTGTAACCGATGCAGGTATTCCACATTTGATGATGCGCGAAAATGCGCGCGCTCTATACGTCATCGGCGTGCGCATCTGCGCCAACGGTGATGTTCAGGTTCCAGCCGGCGCGACAGGACCTGCAGCTATCGCCAAGCACCTTGGCATTCCTGTCTACATCGTTGCCTACCGTCACGTGTTTGACTCCAACTTTGCCTCGGCCCAAGAAGCACCCTACGAAGAGTTTGCTGGTCAGGACTTCGACATCGGTACGGTTCCGGTTTCCCGTCACCCCTTCGTAGACATCATCCCCAACGAATGGGTCACGAGCTACATCACGCCCTCGGGCATCATCCCGGCCGGTAATCCGGAAACTCTCAAGCCTTTCATGGATGCCGGCGACCGAGCTCATCTTGAGGCGTTAGAAGCCGTCAAGCTCATGTTCTGATCATGGGAAAACACCGTGCCGATGCGGTACGAGCCAAACAAAGTTTAAGCGCGAAGATCGTACGTCCGGTCTTCGCGCTTTGCTTAAGTTGAATCAGTCAATAATCTCAGTTGACATTGGCGATCGGATGCATCGGTCGCGGTCTGTCGTTATCCGGCTTCGGAGCCTTCACGCGGGCCTTTGCCTTCGGAAGGATACGGACCTTGGCCGTGAGATTACGGCTAAGCGTCGTCATACCCGGCTCAAAAACAGGAAGCGCGGGCGCAGCTTCGGCGGCCATTGCCTTGGCCATCACCATGTCGGCGTTCATGCGGTACGTGACCGGACGATCGTAGGCCGCGTTGTGGAAGTCGACCGTCTCGTAGGTAACTCGAGCGTTTTGGCCGACCATCGCTTCGGCAATGACCCTTGCCTGAGCCTTCATGTTCTTAATGGCCTCGCGAACCAACTGATCCTGCACAGCAGCACGTGACTCTGGGCTCAGCTGGAAGCCGACGGAACTGAAGGCAAAGTATTTCTGTGCGCTCTGCACGAACGGAGCAGCCTGCTCGACATTCTTGAGCTTGGCAGAAACAGACTGACGCACTTCCCAACCAACGATTTCAGGGGCCTCACCTTCCTTGGCCTTGCTGTAGCGCGGCGTTGAGGTGAGCGTCTGGTTCTTCAGTTCGGCCTGCGGATACAAAGCCTTGAGCTGCTTGAGACCTTCGGCGGCGCGTTCAATCGCCTTGGTCGTGGCTTGAGCGATGTCCTTGCTCTGTTCGAGCACATAGAGTTCAATCACAGCCTGATCGTTAGCCACTTCCACACTGGCCGTTACCGGCAAGGTTACCGTCGTGCCCTGCGTAGCACGGGGCGGTTTCGGTGCGGCGGCCTGAACGCCGGCGGCCGCAAAAAGTGCTGCACATACGGAAGCGATAAGGAAAGATTTAGCTCGCATCATGGCTCATCCTTTTTGTTGTTTTAAAAGATCTGCGGTTTTGCAATCCCGCGTTCGATGAGTGCAATCATGGCAAAAAAGTCCCAACAGCGAGCGTTTGGAAACGTTTCAAACTGCTACGGCAAAAGGCAGAAGTTGTTGCAAGCAACTCGCCACCCGCATTGAGCGGCCGGAACAAGGAAAAGAAACCGCCGCAGCGCTGGGAAATCTCATGCATCTGCGGCGGTTTGTAGTGCCTATCCACGGCAACGTTCAGTGGAAATTGTCAACCAATCTTTACGGAAGTGTTCTGTTGATCACCACACGAACGCCCTGGGTGCCCACGGCAACCTTGCCGTCGGCCGCACCTTCGAGGTCTCCGGAAGCCGGCATAAAGTTACCCGAGCGCGACACACGGGCTTCAACATAGGCTTCCTTGACATCGGCCAGAGTCTTCATGCCCATGCCCATCTGGCTCTGAGCGTCCAGACGGAACTTGATGGGCAGATCCTTTCCCTTGTAGCTAGCAAAAGCCACCGGCATCTTGCTACCTTCGATCGGACGAGCGTACACGAACACCGTATCGTCGGGACGAATCTTGCTCTTCATTTCGGGCGAGACGTCCACTTCTCCGGTGATCACGGCGTTGGACGCGGCAGCAGGCTGTGCTGCAGCCGAGGCATCGGACTGAGGTTCAATGGAACCGATCGAGGGATCGGGCGGCAGACCGCCGGCGCGGCGGGCCTGTTCGATGTTTTCCATGATCTGGCGCCACTCTTCGCTGCCCTGTTCGACACCGGCAAGCATGCGGCTCCAGTACTTCACGGCACCTTCGTAGTCACCCTTGTTGTAGCAGAGCGTTCCCATCAGAGCAAGCGCCTTCCAGTGCTGAGGATCAACGGCAAGCGCCTTTTCGATCAGCTCCTTCGGACGGCCTTCGAGGTCTCCCTGCTGGGCCGCAGCCATCACGTCGGCCCAGTCGGCCAGAACGTCGGCATTATCGGGCACGAGACGGTTGACCTGTTCAAAGGCCTGCGAGCTCTTGGCCCAGTCCTTTACTGCGGCGCTCGTACGAGCGAGCATCATCCAGCCGTCGGCATTGTCCGGATGCTCCTTCAATCGTTCTTCGAGAAACCTTACCTGTTCGGCCAGTTCGGCATCACTGTGCTGACCGGACATCTTCTGCATCTGTTCCTGCTGACGCGTGAAGTCAGGATCCATGGCAATCGGAGAGCCGATCTGCAGGTAGAGCAAGAACGAAGTCACCGGAATGAGCACCACCAGAGCAAAGGCGGCATAAACGCCCTGCTTGCCCTGCTTCATCGGCACGGCATCTTCCGGGTCCTTGGACTCTTCCAGCACACGAGTCTCAATTTCGGCACGCGTTTCCTCGTATTCGTCGTCGCTCACGCGACCGGCCTTGTGGTCGGCCTCAAGCTCTTCGTACTGCTGGCGCAAAATGGCCAAATTGTCGGCCTTGCGGCGCGACAGGCCATCGTCGTAATCCTTCTTGACGAGCGGCCAAACCACGAGAGCCAACGCAATAACGACGAGCGCAATGGCAATAGCGATAAAAATAGACAGCACTTGTTACTCTCCGCTCGTTATTTGTCACCGCGCAGCAGTGCTTCCGCACGACGCTTTTCATCGGGCGTCAGCGCACGCTCCGTCTTGGCAACCTGGCTCTTGCGCCGGCGCAGGTTGATGTAGAAGGCAATCACAGCGCCGAAAAAGAGCACGGCAGGACCGACCCAAAGAATCACCGTGCTCGCCTTAAAGGGCGGGTTGTAGAGCACGAAGTCGCCGTAGCGGTCGACCATGTACTTGATGATTTCTTCGTCAGTACGCCCCGCATTGATCTGCTCGATCACCTGATTGCGCAGGTCAACGGCAAGCTCGGCGTTGGAGTCTGCAATCGACTGGTTCTGGCACACCAAGCAGCGCAGCTGCTCGGAAATGCCCAGCACGCGCTTGTGAGCAACCGGGTCAAACGGCGTCGGAACTGCTTCCTTGGAGTTTTCGGCGACCTGAGCAATCGAAGGAGCCGACTGAGCCGCCGCTACGCCAGCAACCGAGATCAGCGCTGTGCAGGCGGCCGTAAGACAGAGTTTTTTGAAAATCATTTCGCACTCTCCTTCTTACTGCTTTTCGAGCATGTCAACAATGGGCTTGACGTCCTTCTTCCAGACCTCTTCGGTCATCGGACCGATCACCTTGTAGCGGATCACGCCCTTCTTGTCGATCACAAAGGTTTCCGGAGCGCCGTAGACGCCAAAATCAATGGCGGCCTTGCCGCTGGCGTCAACGAGAATGACATCGTAGGGATTGCCCAAAACCTGCAGCCAGCGAGCCGCCTGAGCGGGCTTATCGCGATAGTTGTAGCCAACCATCGTGGTCTTGACGCCTTCATTCTTGAGCTGAATGAAGTACGGATGCTCGTAGCGGCAGGCTTCGCACCAAGAAGCCCAGACGTTGAGCAGGTAGACCTTGCCGAGAAGGTCCTTCTTGGTAACGGTCTCGCCGCTCATCGTAGGAAGCGAAAATTCGGGCGCGGGTTTGTCAATGAGAGCAGACGGAACCTTGCGGGGATCCAGATACAGACCCACGAACAGGAACACGCACACGAAAAGGAAAATCAAAAGCGGAATGAGATACTTCAGTCGCAGCATGATCAAGCTCCCACAGTCGCGCCTTGCGTCGCGCGGTTGTTCTTCTTACGGGAAGTACGGTAACGACGGTCGAGAATGGCGATGAAGCCGCCCAGCGACATCAGGATCGTGCCCCACCAAATCCAAGTCACGAAGGGTTTGCGGTAGGCTCGAACAATCCAGGCGCCGTCGCCCACGGGTTCACCAAGGCTCACGTAAATATCGCCGTCGATCGAGTGCTTGATAGCCGCTTCGGTCATCGGCATAGAGCGCGAGCTGTAGTAATTGCGCTTTTCGGGATGCAGCTTGGCAATTTCCTTGCCGTCCTTGGTCACGATGAAGTCACCGCGGGTGGCCGTGTAGTTCGGGCCGCGCACTTCTTCTGTGCCGTTGAAGGTGAATGTGTAACCGGAAACAGACACGTGTTCGCCCGGCATCATGCGCACGTCACGTTCGGCCGGATAACCCTTCACGAGCGCAACGCCCACGACGAACATGGCCACGCCAAGGTGCGCCAGGTGCATGCCCCAGAACGCACGCGGGTGGCTAGCGAGCTTCTTGAAAAAGCCCACCTTCATGTTGCGGCCGCGTTCGCGGATGTTGTCAATAGCACTCACGGCAACCCAGGCGGCAAGCGTGATGCCCACGAAGACCCAGGTGCTCCAGCGGCCCATCAGAAGCGGCACGGCAACGCCGATGGCAACAGCCACCACAAGGATGATCCACAGACGCTTGGTAAGCTGCGAAAGGTCTGCCTCCTTCCAGCGGGCAAAAGGTGCCACGCCGAGCAGGAAGAGCATCGGCAGCATCAGAGGACCGAACACAGCGTCAAAGTACGGGGGACCAACGGAGATCTTGCCGGCATTGAGCGCATCCAAAAAGAGCGGATAAAGCGTACCGAGAAGAACTGCACCCATCGCCACAACGAGCAGCACGTTGTTGACAAGCAGCAGCGATTCGCGGCTCACCATCGAGAAGTTGCCGCCCAGCCCCACGGTCGGTGCGCGCCAGGCAAAGAGCAGGAACGACAGACCGATCACGACGATCAGGAAGGCCAGAATGAAGATGCCGCGTTCCGGGTCGGTCGCAAAGGCGTGCACGGAAGTGAGAATGCCCGAGCGAACGAGGAACGTGCCCAGTAGCGAGAGGCTAAAGGTGATGATTGCCAGAAGCACCGTCCAGATCTTGAAGCAGCCGCGCTTTTCCGTCACGGCCAGGCTGTGCAGCAACGCCGTACCGGTGAGCCAGGGCATGAAGGACGAGTTTTCGACCGGATCCCAGAACCACCAGCCGCCCCAGCCCAATTCGTAGTAGGACCAGTACGAGCCGAGCGAAATGCCCAAAGTGAGCAGAATCCAGGCCATCGTCGTCCAGGGACGCATCCAGCGGGCCCAAACGGCGTCAAGACGTCCTGCGATCAGCGCAGCAATGGCAAAGGCGAAGGGAACGGTAAAGCCCACGTAGCCCATGTAGAGCAGCGGCGGGTGAAAGACCATGCCTGGGTCCTGCAGCAACGGATTGAGGTCGGCGCCTTCCGGAGCAGCCGGGAACAGACGTAGGAACGGGTTCGAGGTGAAGAGCATGAATGCCACGAAACCCGCCGTGATGAACCCCATGACGCCGAGCACACGCGCCACCGTTTCCTGCGGCAGTTTGCGGCTCGTCAAGGCGACGAGGAATCCCCACCAGGTCAGCATCAAGGCCCAGAACAAAATGGAGCCTTCATGGCTGCCCCAGGTAGCGGCGACCTTGTAGAACCACGGCAACAGCGAGTTAGAGTTGCTCGCCACATTCAAAAGCGTAAAGTCGCTGATGTAAAACGAATACGCCAGAGTGCCGAAGGAAATTGTCAGAAAGAGCGCATTGGCGTAGGCCGCGGTGCGCGCAAGCGCCATCCACGAACCGATGCCGCGCGCGGCACCCACGAGCGGCAGCACGCACTGCACGACCGAGAGCACCAGCGCAAGAATCAGCGCAAAGTGACCGATTTCAGCAATCACGGAGCTATCTCCCTTAAGGTTGAAAAAACTTCTTTGATTTGTTGAAGACGTCTCAAGCCCGCGTCAAGCAGACTCGAGACGCCGAAATCCATTCGTTCGGATCAACCGAACTTTTACTTTTTCGCAGCCTGGGCAGCCGCTTCCTTGCTGCCCTTTTCGTCGAAGGTCTTCATGGCAGCGTGAGCCTTGTCCACTGCTTCCTGAGCTTCGGGAGGCATGTAGTTTTCATCGTGCTTGGCAAGCACTTCGCTTGCGACGAACACTCCGCGCTCATCGAGCTTTCCCTGGGCCACCACGCCCTTGCCTTCCTTGAAGAGGTCGGGAAGGATGCCCTTGTATTCCGTCGGGATCACGGCGGCCGTGTCGGTGATGCCGAACGTAACGGTCACGCCGTCGGGCAGGCGCTTCACGGACCCTTCTTCAACCATGCCGCCCATGCGGAACGTACGTCCCTGCGGAGCTTCCTTGGCGGCGACCTGCATGGGCGAGTAGAAGAACACCAGGTTGTCGTTGAATGCCGAGAGCATCAGGTAGACGCCGACGCCGACCACGGCAACGGCTCCGCCAATCAGTGCGAGTCGTTTAGTTGCGGCATTAGCCATATCCGTTCCCTCCTAAAGCGGCCGGTTTTGCTTTGAGTCAGGCCGGCGCTGTTGTTCAATGTTTGTTAGTCAAAAATCAGATTTCACGCGTACTGCGAAGAGCACGGGCTTCGCGCGTCAGACGCTGAGCGGCTTTCGCGCGGCGGTTGCGCAGTCCGAAAAGTTCGATTACGAGCAAGAGCGCGCACATACCGTAGGCAGCCCAGACGTAGGCGCCGTGACCGTCCATGTGAAGAAAATGCGAGAAAGAAGACCAATCCATTTTCGTATTCCTTGTGTCGGTTGCTCGAATTAAATTTCACCCTTGATGGCCGCTTCCTGTGCCCAGGCTTCACGGCGTTCGCGCTCAAGAATAATGGTGCGGGTGCGGGCAAAGGTTGCCGCCAGACTGTAGAGCCAGAACGCAGCAACCATCAGCAACAGCGTCACGAGCATGATGGTCGCAATGGAGCTGCCGCGTGAAGTGATGGAAGCGCCCTGATGCAGCGTGTTCCACCAGCGCACGGAGAAGTAGATGATAGGCACGTTGACCACACCCACGAGAGCGATCAGTGCGCAAGCCTTATCGGCGCGCTTGATGTCGGCAATGGAACTCTGAAGAGCCAAAAAGCCAAGATAAAGGAAGAGCAGAATCAGTTCACTCGTAAGACGAGCATCCCAGACCCAGTATGCCCCCCAGGTCGGACGGCCCCAGACGGCGCCCGAGAAAAGCGCAAGGAAGCACATGAAAGCACCCGTGGGCGCCATGGCCGCGGCAAAGATCGAGCACATGCGGTTGTTGGTCGCCAGCGCGAAAGCGGAAAACACCGCCATCAGCACGTAGATGAGCATACTCATCCAGGCCGAGGAAACATGAATGAAGATGATGCGGTAAGAGTTACCCTGCGTGGCATCAATCGGACAGACAAAAAAGCCCAGATAAAGTGCGACGGCAGCAATCACGGCCGCAAGCGCAAACAGCGGCTTGATCGTCTTTCCGGCGAAGAAGTAAAAGCCCTGGGGATCAAAGAGCGAACGCATGTGTTCTCCCGTTTCCTGTTATTGAATCGAAATGCGAAGACTTGCGGCGATGGCAAAGGGCGCCGCCGCCAATGCCAAAAGCGACAGAGCCGCCGTCACCATGAGGTAGGCCGTGGGCGAAACGCTGATGGCCACCTGCACCGTCGCGCCGGCACCGAAAATGAGCACCGGAATGTAAAGCGGCAAAACCAAAAGGCTCGTGAGCACGCTGCCCGCGCGAAGCCCCAAGGTCAGAGCCGCGCCGATCGCCCCCACCAGACTGAGCACGGGCGTGCCCAGCAGCAGCGAAACCATCAGCACCACGCACTGGTCGAGCGGCAGATCGAACATCACGCCGAAGAGCGCCGTAAAGACCGTAATCGGAACGCCGGTGGTGAGCCAATGCGCAAAAACCTTTGCCAGGACGATGATCGTGAGTGGCTCGGCCGAAATCACCATCTGCTCGAGCGTGCCGTCGGCGTGATCCAATGCAAAGATTCGCGGCAACGACAGGAGAGCGGCCAGAAGCGCGGCCACCCAAACCACGCCGGGAGCCATGGTACGAAGCAAGTTTTGTTCAGCGCCGACGCCTAGCGGCACAAGCGTGATCACCACGGCAAAGAAAAAGAGCGTCTGAATGATGTCACTTTTCTGACGCAGCGCGAGCATCAGATCGCGGCGAACGACGGCAAGAAACAGATTAAGCATGTTGCCCCTCCCCGCGAACACGCTTGCCCGGTGCAAAGGACGAAACGTCAACGGTCTTCATCCGTTCGGGCGGCAGGTTCATTTCCACTTCCTGGTGCGTCGTATAGATCACGATGCCGCCCGCCTTCACGTGTTCGGCTACAGCCGCGGCAAGGTTTGCGACACTAGCCACATCAAGCGCCGTGAAGGGCTCATCCAGAACCCAGACAGGCTTGCTGAGACTCACGAACAGACGCGCAAGCGCAACGCGACGGCGCTGGCCCTGAGAGAGTTCTCCGGTCGTGTGCTCAATAAAGTCGCCCAAACCCACCTTTTCGAGCGCATCAACGAGCTCTTCGTTTTTGGCAATGATGTTGCCCATGCGAGCGGCAATGCGCACGTTTTCGATGGCTGAAAGGTCGTCTTTTACTCCGTTCAAGTGCCCGATGTAAACGAGGTCCTTGTAGTAGTCCTCTTTGAGCGTGCGGATCGGCTCGCCCTTGTAAAGAATTTCGCCCGCGTCGGGCTGCATGAGACCGGTGAGAAGACGTAGCAGGGAAGTTTTACCCGTGCCGTTGGCACCGGCCAGTCGCACCAGCGTACCGGCGGGAGCTTCAAAGGTAAGCCCGGTAAAAAGCAGCCTTTCGCCGCGCTCCAATTCGAGTGCGTCGGCTTTCAGGCACACGGCCTCGGTTGTTTGGGTCATGGGTTTGATTTATCTGTCCAATTGGAAGTCATCCGCCGAACCTTACCTCCGAAACAAAACCCTGACGCTGATCGGGCGTCGGGCTGCGGATCGTTTCCGTCCGCACCTTGCATTCAGAGCGGCTACAGGCTCGGGAATACGTCTTTTTTAGTCTTTGGCGAGTTTAATTTCGGCCGATTAACGCAGTCTTAGGATTAAGCGCCGGGCACGTAAGAAACTCGATTTTTCGAGCTTTACTGCGCCATTGACCGTTTTCTAGGCAATCTTGCTTATTTCGAAAATCAATGACTCGGCAATAAAATCAAAAAATCGCGGTGTACTCGAGCCTGCGGACTCGTTTGCACCGCCTGCGCAATTGATGGTCATTGCACTTCTGCCTCGTCCACCACAGGCAGCCGTACTCAAAAAAAAGAAAGGATAGCCATGAGAAGTGATCCGCTTACCAAAGGCATCAATGCCGCCCCTCAACGCAGCCTTTTGAAAGCACTCGGTCTTTGCGATGCTGAAATCGGCAAACCCCTGATCGGCGTCGTCAGCTCGCAAAACGACATCGTGCCCGGGCACATGAACCTCGACAAAATCGTCAACGCCGTCAAGCAAGGCGTGGCGCTCGGCGGAGGCGTTCCCATCGTGTTCCCCGCCATTGCCGTCTGCGACGGTCTGGCCATGGGCCACGTCGGCATGAAGTATTCCCTCGTTTCCCGTGAACTCATCTGCGACAGCACGGAAGCCATGGCAACAGCCCACCCCTTTGACGGTCTGGTGCTCGTCGCCGCCTGCGACAAGAACGTGCCGGGTCTCCTGATGGCTGCTGCGCGCCTCAATATCCCTTCCATCGTGATTTCGGGCGGTGCCATGCTTGCCGGTCACTTCGAAGGTCGCAAAGTTTCCTACTCCAACATCAGCGAAGCGGTGAGCCAGTTCCGCACTGGCAAGATCACGCCGATCCAGTTCGAAGACCTGGAAAACAAGGCCTGCCCGTCCTGTGGTTCATGCTCTGGCATGTTCACGGCCAATTCGATGAATTGCCTCTCGGAAGTGCTCGGTATGGCACTGCCCGGCAACGGCACGATTCCGGCCGTGCACTCGGCTCGCCTGCGTCTGGCCAAGGAAAGCGGCATGAAGATCATGGAGCTCGTCAAGAACAACGTGTTGCCGCGCCAGATCATGACAAAGGATGCGTTCCTAAACGCTCTGGCCGTCGACATGGCTCTGGGGTGCTCCACCAACTCCATGCTGCATCTGCCTGCCATCGCGCATGAATGTGGTATCGATCTTGATCTGTCGGTTGCCAACGAAATCAGCAAGAAGACGCCTAATCTTTGTCACCTCGCACCGGCGGGCAACCACTACATCGAAGAGCTCGATGAAGCCGGCGGCATCCGCGCCGTGATGAACGAAGTATCCAAACTCGGCGTGTTGCATCTTGATTGTCTGACGGTAACCGGGAAGACAGTGGGCGAAAACATTGCCGGAGCCAAGATTCTCGACCCGGAAATCATTCATACGGTTGAAAATCCGATCGCCAAGGAAGGCGGCATCGCTGTTCTAAAGGGCAACCTCGCTCCCGAAGGCTCTGTGGTCAAACGCGCTGCCGTTGCTCCCGAAATGATGACCCACAGCGGCAAAGCCCGCGTTTTCGACTGTGAAGAAGACGCTTTGAACGCCATCTACGGCGGTCAGATCAACGCAGGCGAAGTGGTCGTGATCCGCTACGAAGGTCCCAAAGGTGGTCCGGGCATGCGCGAAATGCTCAACCCGACCTCGGCCATCATGGGCTCCGGTTTGGGTCACTGCGTGGCACTCATCACCGACGGTCGCTTCTCGGGTGCCACCCGCGGTGCAGCCATCGGCCACGTTTCTCCGGAAGCCGCCGTGGGCGGTCCGATCGCTCTGATCAAAGAAGGCGACATCATCACGATCGACATTCCGAACAACGCGATCAGCGTTGATGTGTCCGATGAAGAACTCGCACGCCGCCGCGCACAGTGGCAGCCGCGACAGCCGCGCGTAACGACGGGTTATCTGTCGCGATACGCCAAGCAGGTGAGTTCCGGCATGAAGGGCGCCGTGCTGAGCTAAAGTCAGCTCGCGCTTGATTAGGCAAGGCCTTCCGTCCTCCTCTCGACGGGAGGCCTTTTCGTTCAGGTGGCCTTACGAAACTTCTTCATGCCGCGCCCCGTAGCGTCCCAACACAGAAGTGAGCCCACCACGACCAAAACCACTCCCATCCAAAAACTTGAATTCAGCTCGGCACCTATCCAAAAGGTCGCAAAAACGCAAGACAGCACCGGCGTGAAGTAGGACGCCGCAGCAAGCACGGTGATGTTTCCTTTGCTCATGCCGAGCGTCCAGACGACATATGCCATGCCGACAGCGATGCCGCCAAAAATCACGCTCATGAGGCCATGCGCACTTGCGGCAACCGGCTGCGCTCCGATGTCAAGAAGCCACAAAACGAGAAACACAAGCGTGTCAACGGCAAAAATAATCGTCGACGGATTTATTCCTTTACCCCAGGCGCGCGTCATACTCGAGTACCCGGCCCAAGTGACGGCCGCAACGAGTGCAAGCAAATAGGAGACGGGATTTTCAGCAAAACGCGCTACGAATTCAGTTACCGAAAACCCTTTGTCGCCACTCAGAATCACGATGATGCCACCGAAAGCGACGAGAAGTCCCGGATAGAGCCACCAGCGCGTACGCACGCCGTTAAAGAGCACGGCAAAGAGAATTGTGAGTGACGGCCACAAATAGTTGACCATACCTACTTCCATCGTCTGCGCGCCGCCGCTCGAAGTAAAGATGGCCAGACAGAAAGTCAGAGAGCTCAGATTGGCCGTCGGTATGCCGAAATAGAGATATCGCTTGTCGATGCGATGAAAGTCGGGCAAGCCCACGATAAAAAAAACGCAGGTTGTTGCCACACAGTAGAGGAAAAACTGTCCTTGGGCCATTCCGAAACCTTCGGCAATGCCTCGCACAAGGCTCACGGACATTCCCCAGCAAATCGGCGCAAAAAGCCCGACCAACGTTGCTTGTGTGCTCGTAAGCGAACTGACTTTGAGCATAGAAAACGCTTTTCGTTAGGCCTTTGCCGGATAGTGTCGTGCGCCGAAAATGGCGCTTCCAACGCGAACCATCGTGGCCCCCTCTTCCACGGCCTGCACCATATCGGCGCTCATGCCCATCGAGAGCGTATCCCAGCCGAATTCGTCCTTATAAGCGTCAAACAGAGCCTTCATGGCACGCAAAGGACTACGAACCGCTTCATCTTCCTCAGCAGGCTCCGGAATGGCCATCAACCCGCGCAGCTTGAGTCGAGGCAGCTTGGCGATTTCCCTTGCCACGGCTTGGAGTTCCTCGGGCATGACGCCGCTTTTGCTCTGCTGGCCACTGATGTTGACTTCAATGAGAACATTAAGGGGCGGCAAACCTTCGGGCCGCTGATCGTTAAGCCGTTTAGCGATACGCATACGATCAACGCTGTCGACCCAATCGAAACGTTCGGCCACTGGGCGGGTTTTATTGGCCTGAAGCGGTCCGATGAAGTGCCACACAAGCTTGCATTCCGGATGGTTTTCTTTGAACCAGTCGACCTTGGCACATCCTTCCTGGGCATAGTTTTCGCCGAAAATTCTTTGTCCAGCCAGAGCTGCCGCCAATACGGCCTCGGCAGGAAACGTCTTGGAAACAGCCACAAGTTCAACCGAACTTTGCGTTCGTGTACAAACCTGCGACAACGTCCCCTTGACCAGTGCCAGTCGTTCTGCAATTTCCTGATCTCGTTGCGTCATTTTCCTTTCAAACCTCTGTGTGCGCACATCCGCGGCCATCGGCCGCTCAGTGCTTGCAAGCGTAGCGCAAAAAGTTCCTCCAAAGCGAATCCGACGGCATTGAGGTCTGTCATTTTCCTCGCTTTTAGCGTTGCATTACATCGTTGCCGCCGGCTGAAGCCTGCCTTAACAAAAGCGCGACATTTCCGCTGAATTTTCAGGGATTTGGAGCCTTTAACAGGTTAAGTTATCCACAATGCAGATGCCGTCGGCTTTCCGACGCGTTTGGGCCGTTTTTCAGGCATTTTTTCCTGTCCTCCGTCAAGCAAACCGGATTGAGCTTGTCAAGCGAAATTTTGATCCTTTATATTTTTCCTTTTAAATTCAAGCGATTAACACCTAGCCATCAGTCTTTCCGCACCCCTGCTCACTTATTCACGCGTTTTGTGAATTACTGTGAACGAAAGTCATTTTTTTCATAAAAATCAGTAGCTTTTTACAGTGCCTAAAAATTAGGCACACCGCCTTGAGGATCAAAAATCGACCAGAGGCACGCTATAAGCGTTTACCCTTATGTACGGGACACTTATTTTGAAAACGTCACTTTTGATTCGAGGACTAATTCTTTCGAACAGGTGGGAAGTAATTCCGACCATTCTTCTGAATTATTGAATCGGAGTCCAAATGCGTTGAGAATAGTTCGTAGCCGTCGAAGCTCATATCGCGTGTTATGCCGGTTGCGCTTCGCTCTTTGTTTCTACCGTCGGGGTTTCGCTTCTTATGGGAAAAACCAAACTCAATGCCGTCACGCAAGCGCTCGTGCACATCGACCCTGACAAGCATCCGCTCTTTATCCGGCTCAAGAAGTCCGGCGACTTTGTGTGGCTTGAGAAAGCCGACGTCAACTTGTTGAAATCCTTGAACGGTCTCGGACTGTTATGCATCGTTGACGATCCCAACATGTTCAAGGAAACGCTCGATATGGCGGTGCTTGCCCCCGAAATCAAAAAACTCTTTGAAGGAACGCTCGCCGCGGCCTGGTTTACGTCGCCCGCCATCGGCAGAGAACTTGCCACACATCTGGGCATCCGCAGACTGCCGGCCGTCGCGGTCTACTGCTGCGGCGAAATGCTGGGCGCCATCGAGGGTCTGCGCCCCTGGGGCGAATACCAGAGCGAACTCATCGCGATTCTGACCGCCCGCGCCAAACCTCATAAGAAGACGCTCGTCATCGCACCGGTTCAAAACTGATCGTACCGAGGGCGGTAACGACCACGAAGCCGAACCGCCAAGGTTAATTCTGAGAGGATCACTTCATGATCGAATTAAAGTTCAAACGCAAGACCGGCTGGGACGGCCCGGACCTGGATCGAGGAGCCGAACGGCGCGCCGCCGATCTGTCGCTGAAAGTTCTCAAGGAACTCGAACAGGTATTCCTGCAGGCCTTCGAAACGCAGAAGTCTCCCGACTGGATCTACGACCTTGGCGGAATCGATCCTCAGAGCGCCGCTTTTCTGCTGCATTCTCTCGGCAAGGGCGAAGTGCGCATTTCGCTTCACAACGCTGAAGTCAAAGTATGCGAGACGGCCATCCCCGGTCTGTGGCTTCTTGAAATCGGACAAGTCAAGAGTCTCGTTGCCGCTCTGCTTCCGCGTTCGATTGAAGCGGCCATCTCGAACGGGGCCGACCGCATCGAAATCCCGGAAAAGCTTCCGGCCGGTCTTTTTGCCGCTCCGGCCATTCTCGGAGAAATCAACGACGCACTCTCGCAAACCGACATTTCCAAGACCGATCCCGACACGGTGCCGCGCCAGATTGACATGGTGCGCCAGCCGCTCACGCCCACCGACCGCACCTTCATTTTGACGTGCATCGGCGAAGGTCCCGTTTCGATCGAGCTTTCGGGCTTTGCCGAAAGCCGCATCTTTTCAACGAAAGTGCGCGGCCTGTGGCGCTCGGTCATCATCAACAACAATCACAAAGTACTTCTCGACAGTCTGTGCGTGACGCACGTTCCGCCCGAAGTTCCCGCCTCTCTCGATGACATGGGGCGCAGCGCCAAGCTCGTGCGCGAAACGATCGAGTGGATCGAGCGCGACCTCGCACGCGGCGCCCTGGGCTAGAAAGCAAACGAAAAGGATTTTTGCGTCATGAGCGACATCGCAACAGGACTCGACATCATTGATCGCCTCAACGCCGAGCGCAACGCGCGCATCGCCGACAGCACCAAGATGCAATGCAAGATCTGCTGGTACGTCTACGATCCTCAGGAAGGCTGTCCGGAAAATCAGACTCCTGCCGGAACCGCCTTCAAGGATCTGCCCGATTGGTGGACCTGCCCGGACTGCGGCAACGGAAAGCATGTCTTCATTCCGTTTTTGGACGTTGACGACGCATCGGAGTAGTGTATGAATCGCAACGATGCCAACGGCGCCGAACAGAACCGCTCGCGACTCGAGCACATCGCCCCGGCTCCGGTCTCTTTTCTGCGCCGGCCCAAGCCTTTTGACCGCGAAGCGGCTATGCGTGCCTATGAAAAAGAGCATCCCGAAGCGCTTGAAGCGCGCATGCAGGCTCTGAAGAATCGCCACGCCGGCACGAACCTCAAAATTTTCTCATCCGACCCGCAACGCTTCTTTGAAGCGGGCTTTACGGAAATTCTGGCTACCCGCATGGCGGGGCTTCCGATCGTCAACGCCAAGCTCTCCGTTGCCGCCACACCGTTCGTGCGCATCCACATTGATCAAACGCAAGCCTGGATTGGCGTTGTCGTCACGCCCTGGGCTGTCATGGCAATTCTTGCCCCCGCCCTGCGAGAGGGCTGGCGTTTTGTTCCGGCCGGAGGCATCGAAGAAATTGAACTTGCCGCCGGAACCTTCCGTTTTGTTGCCTGCGCCGACAGTATCCTCGGACATTACCGCAGTCTTTCTCTGAAAAGCCCGGTCTTTGAATTCCAGGATATGGCAAGCGCCAAAGCCTTTGCTCAAACGTGTCTGAATCTGTTGATCGGCCGCGAAGAGCTCCGAGAGCAAGCTGAGCCCGAAAACCCCATCCTCTCGCCACAGGAGCCCCAGCCCGAACCGATCAAAGAAAAGCTCACCCGAAGAGAACTTCTCGGACGATACACACAGCCGCTTGCTGTAGATTTGGACCAACAGCGCCGACAGAGCGCTTCCGACAAACCGCCGCAGGATGCAACCGCTCCTGAGCCCGGCACTTCCGGGGAAAAAGCATGAGTTTCACAGAAGGTTCCGTCCTCATCGATGTTGACGTTACGTCGCCGGCCCGCCCCAAAGTCACAACGCGCTCGACGCGCCAAGGCGAGATCAGCCGCGCCATCACGGGACAGTCGGCCGACTCGCCGCTGCCCAAAACGCTCATCGAGTCTCTATACGCCCTGTGCCCTCAGGCGCATCTGGCCGCCTTCGAATGCGCAATGGCCGCGGCACAGCAAAAGGGAATCCCGCAGCGGTCCCGCAAGGTGGTCTACGAAATCATCAACGAGCACTTGCGCTTTCTCGCGTTTGACGCCTGCGTTTCCGTAGGCATCAAACCGGCAGAGGAAGTGCGCCGCCTCGGTCAGTTGCGCGCTCTGGCCACTGTGGAACTCTCCAAAGAAGAACCTGATTTCGATCGTCTCGATGAAGCCATCGGTCCGGCCATTCAGACTTTTGTGACGGGGTCTTCGCCCGATCAGTTTGAAGCCCTGCAGTCCCTGCCCGACTTCGAAGCCTGGATGATGCACGGCGCCACGGCCGCTAGCCGCCTGTATGCTCAACTATGGGAAACCGTGCCTTGCCGCCGGCATACCTCGGTTGCCATGCTCAACCCTCGCTGTTCTCTTGAAACGATTGAGGCATGGGTTTCGGGCGACATTTCTGTCAGTTGTCCACTCATCAACGGAACAGCACATCAGACAGGCGCTCTCGGTCGCTGCGAAAATCAGCAGTTGCTTGACGAAATCGCGGAGCAATACGGCTGCGGCATTCGTGCTCAGTTCGTCGCGCGTCTCATCGATCTCATGAACTACTGGAAAGTGCGCCGCGCCCCGCAATGGACAGTGCTGGCCGCACAAACGGCGCCCCACACAGGGCTCGCGCATGTACAAACCGCCCGCGGCTCCCTGATCGTTCGTGTCATCGTTGAAAACGGCATGATTGCCGGCGTCAAGACTATTGCTCCGACCGAGTGGAACTTCGCATCCGGCAGTTGCGCCGAGCAGGCGCTTTCGATGATCGAGTTCAGTACGCAGGATCAGTGGCGGCGCGATGCGGCCTGGATCGTGACTGCCATCGACCCGTGCGTTCCCTATCAAATTCGCTTCCACAACGATACAAGCGACACGGAGTAAAGCCATGCACGAGGTCTCCATTGCAGAAGGCATTCTCTCGGCCGTTAAGTCGACCCTCGTTAACGAACCGCAAGCCAAAGTGACTTCCGTCACAGTGAGCATCGGCGAGCTCGCGGGCATTGAAATCCAAGCGCTTCTCTTTGCGTGGGATTCAGTGACCCGAGGCACGCTCGCCGACGAGTCCAAACTCGTGATCAACCGGGTTGCAGGTGAAGCCTGGTGCATGAAATGTGCCAAAAACGTGGCTCTGCACCGACACGGCGATCCCTGTCCCTCGTGCGGCGGCTATCAGCTCATGCCCGTCAAAGGGCATGAACTCAAGGTCGACAGTCTGGAACTGGGCTCTGACGAGACCTAAATAGGCAACGCCATTTAATCATTTTAAGGAGTTTTCCATGTGCACCACCTGCGGCTGCGGCAATCCTCACAGCCATACGCATATCGATGAAAACGGCAATGTCGTGACACATACGCACAACCACGGCGACCATGACCACAATCACGCTCACGGACATACGCACAGCCGCACCGTCAGCGTTGAGCAGGACATTCTTGCCCGCAACAACGCGATTGCCGATGAAAACCGCGCTCTGTTTGCCGCCAAAAAGATCCTCGCGCTCAATTTCGTGAGTTCTCCGGGCTCGGGCAAAACGGAACTTCTGTGCGCCACAGTACGTGCCAAACCGGCCGACTCCCCCGAAATTCTCGTCATTGAAGGCGATCAGCAAACCGACAATGACGCCAACCGCATCCGCGCTACGGGTGCTGCGGCCATTCAGATCAACACCGGCAAGGGCTGCCACCTCGACGCTGAACAGGTCAAGATTGCTCTGAGCGTGCACGAACCTGTCGAAAACAGCCTCGTCTTGATCGAAAACGTCGGCAATCTGGTGTGCCCGGCGGAATTTGATTTGGGCGAAGCGCACAAGGTGGTGGTAATTTCAGTGACCGAAGGCGCCGACAAGCCGCTCAAGTACCCGGACATGTTTGCTGCAGCAGACCTGATGATCATCAACAAGGTTGACCTCGCCCCCTACGTCAACTTCGACATGGACAAGTGCGAAGAGTACGCACGTCGTGTCAACCCCTCGATCCGTTCGCTTCGCGTCTCGGCAACAACGGGTGAAGGGCTGGAAAAGTGGTGGGCATGGCTTAAGGCCAACCTGATGATCGCTCAGCTCTAATACGAGATAGTCATGACCATGGAGCGGCGCACCTACCGGATCACGGGCCTTGTGCAGGGCGTGGGCTTTCGGCCGACGCTCTGGCGCGTGGCGCACGCCCTCAAACTCACCGGTGAGGTCTGGAACGATGCCGAAGGGGTCGGCACCATACTCGAAGGCAACGTCGATGTTCTCGATCGTTTCGAAGAAGAACTTCGCAAGACCGTACGCGACGAGGCGCCGCTCGCACGGATTGACTCCGTGGAACTCGTACAAACGAACCCTGCGCTGGGGTCCACAGACTTCGTGATCACGGCAAGCCGTCAAGGAACGGCACACACAATGGTTACACCCGACGCCGCCACCTGCCGTGCCTGCGCGATTGAAATGTTTACGCCCGGCAACCGACGCTGGCGCTACGCCTTTACCAATTGCACGCACTGCGGTCCTCGCTTTACGATCACGCGCAGCATCCCCTACGACCGTCCCATGACTTCCATGGCCTCTTTTGCCATGTGCTCAGACTGCCGACACGAATACGACGATCCCGCCGATCGGCGCTTTCACGCGCAGCCCAACGCCTGCCCTGTCTGCGGTCCGCAATTGAGACTCATCGACACGAAGGGCTCCCTCATTGACTGTAACGACCCCGTTGTAGCCGCCGCAAAGATGATCAAGGAGGGAAAGATCGTTGCCGTCAAGGGTCTGGGCGGATTTCATCTGGCTGTCGATGCGCACAACGCGAATGCCGTCTTCCGCTTGCGTCAACGCAAAGCCCGTGAGGCCAAACCTTTGGCGGTGATGACAACCAATGCAGCCAGCGCGCGGCTCTGGGGTGATTTCAACGACATTGAAATCGAACTTCTGAACTCGCCTGCTCGGCCCATTGTTCTGGCGCGAAAGACCGAACGCTGCCGAAATGCGTTTATCCATGTCGCCGACGACCTAAATGAGATCGGGCTCATGACCGCCTACACGCCGGTTCATCTGTTGCTTTTTCATGCGTTGGCGGGACTTCCCTCGGATCCTCGTTGGCTTGACGCAGCTTCCGAAGACGCTCTCGTGATGACCTCAGCCAACCCTTCGGGCGAACCTTTGGTGCTTCACACGAAAGAAGCTTGCGAGCGCCTCAACGGCATCGCCGACGCCATTCTCACACACGATCGCGAGATCGTCTGCCGTTGCGATGACTCCGTGGTGCGCGTCGTTGACGGAGCCGCTCGACTCGTTCGCCGCGCACGCGGCTATACGCCGCTAGCCGTCAAAACACATTGCGACATGACGGGCATCGCCGCCACCGGAGCCTCACTTAAAGCAACCGCCGCGCTCGGCCGCGGACAGGAAGTGTTCGTCACAGCCCACATCGGCGACACCAAAAATGTCGCCTCCTGCAATGCGCTCAAGGATGCTCTTCTGCACTTTGAAGACATTCTGGAAACACACCCGACACGAGCCGTAGCCTGCGATCTGCACCCGGATTTTTACGCTTCGCGTCTGGCTAGAGAAATCGCCGCCGAGCGAAAGATTGCCTTGTTCGAAGTCCAGCATCACCACGCCCACACGATGGCGGTTGCCTTTGAGTATGGACTCGAAGGCGACGTCTACGGCTTGTCGCTCGACGGCGTAGGACTCGGTACTGACGGTCGTGCCTGGGGATGCGAAGCACTGTTTTGCCGAAGCAACGGCACCTTTGAGCGTTTGGGGCACCTGCAAAACCTACCCCTTCCCGGAGGCGACGCCGCCGCTCGGGAACCATGGCGCATGGCCGTTGCCGCTGCCCTCACTGCCGAGTGCCGCCGTGCCGCGATCGCTCTTTGGCCGCAGCGCCCCGTCGCTGCAATGTTGTCGCTTGCCTCCAATCCGCGTCTGACCTCGACAACGAGTTCGGCAGGTCGCCTTTTTGACGCCGTAAGCGCTATTGCCGGACTCTGCGACGAACAAAGCGATGAAGCTCAGGCCGCGATGCTCTTGGAGGCCGCAGGCGGCGATTTTGCAGACGCCTCCTACGAAGAGGACGATTTTGTTGTGACGCAAGAGTCAGGCTTGAATGTTCTTCAGGTCACCGCTCTCCTACAGCGCCTCTTTGCCATGCGTCTTGAGGGCCGAACGCCCCAGGCGATTTCGATGCGCTTTCATGCCGCATTCAGCGCCGGGATGGCGAAGCTCGCAGCCGAATGTTTCCCTGCCGGAGCTACCGTGTGTCTTTCAGGCGGAACGTTTCTCAATCGATTTGTCGCCGCAGACCTCAGTCGACGTCTGCGGCAGATGGGGTATCGAACATACTTGCCGAGCCTATTGCCGCCCGGAGACGGAGCCATCAGCTTCGGCCAGTGCGCCGTAGCACGCCAACGACTCGATGCCGCTACCCATTGAATGAAAGGAAGCAATGTCATGTGCCTAGCAGTACCCGCACAAATCATCTCGCTTGACGGCACGCTCGCCGTCGCTGAAATGTCGGGCGTCAAAAAACAAATTGACGTCACGCTCACGCCCGAAGTCGTTCCCGGAGACTGGGTGGTGGTGCACGTAGGCTATGCCCTGCAGCGTATCGATCCGGAAAAAGCACAGGAAACGCTTGCGGCAATGCGCACCGCCGGCAATCTGGGTTCCGACGCCATGGCGGCGTCTTGATCTCGGGAGGCTATGCAATGCAATACACCGCCGAATTTCGCAGCAAGGATGAAGCCCTTGCACTGGCCGATCGCATTCGCACCGAGGTCGATCCCACGCGTCAATACCGCTACATGGAGTTTTGCGGTGGCCATACGCATGTGCTGGCGCGTTGGGGACTCACCGATCTTCTGCCTGCCAATATCCGCATGATTCACGGACCTGGCTGTCCGGTGTGCGTGCTGCCGATCGGCCGTGTCGACATGGCCCTTGACCTCGCGTTAAACAAGGGCGTGACGCTTTGCACTTACGCCGACATGATGCGCGTACCGGGCTCGGGCGGTAAAACGCTATTTAAGGCCAAGGCGCAGGGGGCCGATGTGCGCATGGTCTATTCGCCGTCGGACGCACTCAAGCTTGCGCAAGAAAATCCCGACCGTCAGGTGGTCTTTTTTGCGATCGGATTTGAAACCACCACACCGCCCACGGCATTGGTGCTTAAAGCGGCCAGGGCGCAAAACGTCGGAAACTTCTCGGTTGTCTGCTCTCACGTCATCACGCCGGCGGCCATGCGCCACATCATGCTCTCGCACGGAAAGGACGCCAAGCCCTTCATCGACGGCATCGTCGGACCGGCTCACGTCTCTGCCGTCATCGGCGAAGAGCCCTACCGGAAATTTGTCGACGAGTGGAAGATTCCGGTTGTCATCTGCGGCTTTGAGCCTTTGGATATGCTGTTGTCCATCCTGATGCTCGTACGGCAAACCAATGCCGGCAAATCCCAGGTGGAAAACGAGTTTTCGCGCGCCGTACCCACGGAAGGCAACCGAATCGCGCTCTCTCTCATTTCCGAAACGTTTGTGCTGCGCGACAGTTTTGCTTGGCGCGGCTTGGGGCGATTACCCGCAAGTGCGCTCGCGCTCTCTCCGGCTTACGCAGCTTTTGACGCCGAAAAACGGTTCGGGCTCATTGAACACGACGTCCCCGACAACAAGGCTTGCGAATGCGGCGCCATTCTACGCGGCGAAAAAGAGCCGCGCGACTGCAAGGCCTTCGGCACCGTCTGCACGCCCATTCATCCGATCGGCGCCTGTATGGTCTCAAGCGAGGGCGCCTGCGCCGCCTACTTCTCCTACGAATCTCGGCGCATTTCATAACGGAACAAATTTCAAGGAACACCAAAGTCATGGCCAAGGAAAACTACATCCGTCCGATCGACATCAAGCACGGCATCATCGACATGACACACGGCGCAGGCGGCAGAGCCACGGCACAGCTCATCGACGAAGTCTTTGCCAAGGCCTTTCGCAACACCTATCTTGCGCAAGCCCACGACGGCGCTGTAATGCCGGCGCTCAAGGGAGAGCCCGTCATGAGCTGCGACGCACACGTCGTGCATCCCCTCTTTTTTGCAGGTGGCGACATCGGACGGCTCGCCGTCTGCGGCACGGTCAACGACGTGGCCGTGTGCGGCGCCAAACCCCTGTATTTGTCCGCAAGCTTCATCATCGAGGAAGGTCTGGCCGTTAAAACGTTAGTCGACGTCGTCAACTCCATGGCGCAAGCCGCTCTTGAAGCCGGCGTGAGCATCGTCACGGGCGACACGAAAGTCGTAGAAAAAGGCCACGGCGACGGCCTCTTCATTTCGACGTCCGGTCTAGGCGAAAAAATTCCCGGCACCTGTGTAAGCGGTAGGGCGGCAAAGCCCGGCGACATTGTTCTCGTGACGGGCACGATGGGTGACCACGGCATCACGATTCTTTCGCAACGCGAAGGACTCGGATTTGAAGCGCAGGTACAAAGCGACACAGCGCCCTTAAACGGAATAACCGAAGCGCTCTTGAGCGCCTTAGGCGAACGCGTGCATGTCCTGCGCGACCCGACGCGTGGGGGACTTGCCACCACGCTCAATGAAATTGCCGCGCAAAGTCAAGTGAGCATTGAAATCGACGAAGAAGCCGTACCGATTCATCCGGCTGTCGCTTCGGCCTGCGAATTCCTAGGACTTGATCCCTTATACATCGCCAATGAAGGCAAGCTGATCGTGATCGTGGAAGAAAATGCCTCCCAAGAGGCACTCTCCATCATTCGCGCCTGCAAGTACGGTAAAAACGCTGCAGTGATCGGTCATGTGACAGCCGAGCAGCCCGGGCTTGTGAGCATGCGGACGGCCATCGGCGGCAAACGTCTTGTCGACTGGCTCAACTCCGATCCGTTACCGCGCATCTGCTAAAGCGTATAGAGCGTAAAAAAGGCTGCCGATTTTTTATGCAACGGCAGCCTTTTTTGACTTTGTTTGTTAAGCGGGCGGTCTTTGTTTGCCCTGATGAAGGTAGTTCTGGTACCCCTCTTCGATCAGCGCTTCGTAGATCTGGCGCGTATCGTCGTCATACGTGCAGAACGTCACCGATTCAAACTGGGGTTCGAGCTCAAGCACCTGAACTGCCACGGTAAGGGCGACAGCGGCGGCCGTAGGCTTAGGAAAACCGTATTGGCCGGTTGCAATGGCCGGGAACGCGATGGTGTGAGCGCCGTGTAAACGGGCCAATTCAAAGCTGCGTGCATAGGCGCGAGCCAGAAGCGCCACTTCGCCGTCGCCGCCTCCGACCCAGGTGGGCCCCACGGCATGAATGACGAAACGGCACGGCAAATTGAAGGATTCGGTAAGGGAGGCGCCACCGGCAAAGCAACGGCCTTGCTCGAGCACATAGGTACGGCAGGCTTTGCGAAGCTCGGGACCGGCAGCCTTGTGAATCGCCTTGTCGACTTCACCGCCTCCGGTGAGATCTGCGTCGGCCGAATTGACAATGGCATCAACGGTAAGCGTCGTGATGTCCGCTTTTATGACACGCAAGCGGCTGCGCAAAGCCTCGGATATGGGAATCATGTCGTTGTATTCTTTCGCGAAAATAACTAGTCGGCGCCGCGCAACTCACGCGCGCGCCAACCCAAAACGGCAAGTACTGCAAAGTATGTCACAGCCGCGCCAAGAATGACACCCGCCACTAGAACTAGTCGGTGCAGCCACTGAGCCTGCATGGCCGACCAATCAAGACCTGTTTGAATCCAGAAAAGGAAAGCGGTCATCGCAACGCTCGCCGCCAAAACACGAAGCACATAGACAAGCCAACCGCTGCCGGGTGCGTACCAGCCGCGCTTTTTAAGAAGTGTAAAGAGCACCAACGCATTGAAAACCGACCCCAGCCCCACAGACAGCGCCAGGCCTGCGTGCCCGAACGCCGGGACCGTCACAAAGTTGCAGCACTGCACGACGATGAGCGAAGCAATGGCGCCTTTGACCGGCGTCTTGATGTCCTTGCGAGAATAGAAGGCCGGCGCCAGGATCTTGATCGAGATGAGACCGAGCAGCCCTACCGCGTAGCCCTCGATGGCGATGGCGGTCATCGACACGTCGACCGCTGAAAAGTTTTTGCCCTGGAACAGCACCGCGGCGAGACCTTCGGCAAGAAAGCCCAGGCCGGCGGCCGCAGGAATGGCCAGCAGAAAAACAAGTTTTAGGCCGCGATCGAGCAGCCGGTTGTAGCGCTCGAGTTCCCCGCGGTTAAAAGCGGCCGAAAGACTCGGCAGCAACACGCTACCGAGCGCCACACCGAGAAGCGCCGTTGGAAACTCCATCAGACGGTCGGCATAGTTGAGCCACGTCACGGCCCCCTTTTGCAGATGCGAGGCAATGTTGGTATTGATCAGAATCGAAATCGGAGCCACGCTCACGCCCACCACAGCGGGAACCATCAGTTTCAAAACCTGTCGCACGTTGGCGTTTTTAAGCGCCTTTCGGGGGCTTGCAAGGCGCGGAAAGCAGCCGATGCGCTTTAACGCGAAAAACTGCATGGACAGCTGCAGGACGCCCCCCAATATCACAGCGAAAGCGAGCGTATAGATCGGAACGGAAAAATACTGGATCAAAAAGAGCGTGCAGCAGATGAAGCTCACGTTCAGAAGCACGGGCGTAAAGGCCGGAATCGCGAAGTGTTTCCATGTATTGAGCACGGCCGCGGCAAACGACACGAGACTCATGAAAATGATGTAGGGAAACATGCAGCGGGTCAGAAAGACGGCCAGATCAAACGTTTCCGGTGTGTTCTTGAAGCCAGAGGCGATGAGCCAAACCACCACCGGAGCAAAAGCGATGCCAAGCAGACTTGCGAGAAAAACGGCGCACCCCAAAAGCGAAAACACATCGCTGATGAAAGTCTTCTGCTCATCTTCGGGCTGCTGCTCCTTTACCTGCGAGAGCATCGGTACAAACGCCTGACTGAATGCTCCTTCTGCGAACAGGCGGCGCAGCATGTTCGGGATCCGGAAAGCGACGTAAAAAGCGTCGGTTGCAGCCGAAACGCCGAAATAACGCGCGATCAGCATATCGCGGATCAGACCGGTGATGCGCGACAACAGCGTGAAGACGGAAACCGTGGCCGCCGACTTGAGTAAAGACATGAGAAGCGGTGAGTCAGACAAAAAGTTGCGATTACTGCGCGGCGGCTAGGCCTTTCTTTGCAAAAGAAATTTTTCCATGCTCAAGTGCTTGTATCGGTCTTTCTGATTTGATACAATGCCGCGTTTTCTGCTTTCGGGCGAATTCGACGCAGAGTTGCAGCGGCGAGTCATTCGAAGCGCAGAAAGCAACATTGTAGTAAAACTTAGACCCGGCCGATTTCGGCCAGATGCCGAGCTGCAAACGGGCTCGTCTGGAAAGCAAAAGCACAGGCTTGCGCTCGTTGACGTGAATCCGAAAACCGCGGCATCCACTTTCAGGAATTCAAAACTAAATGGCCAATACCAACCAAGCCCGCAAGCGCGCCCGTCAGGCCCTTGCCCGCAATCAGCACCTCTCTGCTCAGCGCAGCCAGTACCGTACCGCTATCAAGCGCGTTCGCAAGTTTATCCTCGCCGGCGATAAGGCCGCTGCTCAGGAAGCTTTCAAGAACGCCCAGAGCGTGATCGACTCCATGTGCCGCAAGGGCGTTCTTCACACGAACGCTGCTGCTCGTCACAAGAGCCGCCTGTCTGCTGCCATCAAGGCGCTCGCCTAATTCTCTAGGCACTGAGCCGGAAGGCTCCTACGCTAAAACGCCTGATTCCCTCAGGTCAGCGGTTTAGCCATTTAGACAAGAAAACGCATCCGATCGCTCCTCGGGTGCGTTTTTCTTTTCCCAATTCTTTTCCGCTGTTTAGTTCCTCCGTATCGACAAAAGTGCAAATTTCAAAATCCGAAAATTAAACCGTAATTTAAATTGTTCTCGCAGCAAACGCATTGGATTTGAGTTAACCTTTTTTTGACAAGCGGTAAGTGCGAGCGCTGAGATTGCATTGCGGGATTCCCCTAGTTTTTAGGTGTTCCCCCGTTGCTTTTCGAAACTGTTAGGCTCGGATTTGTCTGCTTTTTGACAGCGTTTTGTCTGCATCGGTTTTGTAATGACAACGGATACTCCTGAAGGCTCCTCAGAAACATTTAGCATGGGTATTGACCTGGGCAGTACTACCGTCAAGTACGTCCTGCTCAGTCCCGACGGCTCCGTCCTGGCACACGCCTACCAGCGTCACGCAAGTGCCGTGACTCCCACGCTTATTTCTCTTCTGCAGGATCTGGTGCGCGCCTATCCGCATTTGAGCACGCGGGTTCGCCTGACCGGCTCCGGCGCCCTTTCTCTGAGCGAACGTCTCGGCATCGGCTTCGTGCAGGAAGTGATTGCCGCCGCTCAATACCTCCAGAATGCCGCCGCAGAAGACACTGAAGGCCATCCGGTGGACGCGGCCATTGAGCTTGGCGGAGAAGACGCAAAGATTCTCTATTTGACGGGCAGTCAGGAACTGCGCATGAACGAAGCATGCGCGGGCGGAACCGGCGCGTTCTTGGATCAAATGTCGGCCGCTTTGGGGCTGCCTCTGGACGAGCTCAACTGCCTGGCTGGCAAAGCCGCCACCTCTCACCCGATTGCCTCCCGCTGCGGCGTGTTTGCAAAAACTGACGTGGTCGGTCTCCTGAACTCGGGCATCCCCAAGTCCGAAATCGCCCGTTCCGTTTTCGACGCCGTTGCCGAACAAGCCGTGGGCGGCTTGTCATGCGGTCGTCCTCTGCGGGGACGCGTGGCGCTTTTGGGCGGTCCGCTCTCCTTTTTGAGCGAACTGCGCGCAGCCTTTGCCCGGCGCCTTGCCCGCAATTCCGTGAAGCTGGAGCTTTTTGCCGACGCACAGTACGCCGTTGCGCACGGTGCCGCACTGGAAAGTTCAACTCGGGGCGCTTACGCCGATGAACGCCTCTGGACGCTGGAAAACCTGATCGATGCCGTCGGTCGAGAAGCCGTCAACCTGGACAAACGCACCGGACCAAAACCGCTTTTTGACAACGAGGACGAGCGCCGCGCGTTTCTTTACCGTCACGCAAAAGCCCGCATTCCCACAATTGATCTTTCTCAGGCAAGCGGCGACCTTTTCTTGGGCATCGACCTTGGGAGCACCACTGCAAAGGGCGTCCTGATCACCTCGGACGGAGAAATCTGCTGCACCTGGTATGAAGGCAATCAGGGCGCTCCACTTCAGCAGCTCATGCCGCGTGTGAAGAAACTCACGGAGTCGCTGCCAGCCGCTGCACGCATCCGCTCGGTCCTGACCACCGGGTATGGTGCCGATCTGGCAGCAGCCGCTTTGGGCTCTTCGATGACAGAAGTCGAAACGCTTGCGCATCAAAAAGCGGCCAGTTCCTTTATTCCCGACGTGACCTTCGTAATCGACATCGGCGGTCAGGACATGAAGTGCCTGCAGGTCGAAAACGGTCTCATCACGTCCGTGGCTCTCAACGAAGCCTGTTCATCAGGGTGCGGCGCCTTCCTCGAGAGCTTTTCCAAGCAACTGGGACTTACTTTGCCCGAATTCGTTCAGGCGGCGCTTCGCTCCGAGCATCCGGTCGATTTAGGGTCTCGTTGCACCGTCTTTATGAATTCCAAAGTGCGTGAGGCACAGCGCGACGGTGCAAGCTCAGAAGACATTGCCGCCGGCCTATGCATTTCGGTCGTTCGCAATGCGCTCGAAAAGGTGCTACGCATCTCCTCTCCCGAAGACCTCGGCGACAAGGTTGTTGTTCAGGGCGGCACGTTTTTAAACGATGGCGTGCTGCGCGCCTTTGAAAAGTACACCGGTCTGCAGGTGATTCGTCCGCAGCTTTCGGGGCTTATGGGCGCCTACGGTGCTGCGCTTCTGGCCCGCGAGCGAACAAACGAACAGACACCGGTGTGGGAACCTTCGGCAGAACTGTTCGACACCTCGGACATCGTCAAGCGAGAGTTTCGCTGCCGCGGCTGCTCAAACAGCTGCGCCCTCACCTTGCATCGCTTTGCGTCAGGCAACAAATTTGTGAGCGGCAATCGATGCGAATTCGGTCTGAAGAGTCTCGGAAGCGGCAAGAAAAAGCATAAGGGCTTTGTTGATTGGAAAATCGAGCGTCTCTTTAGCGGCGAAGTGCTTCCCTTTGAGTCTGCCCCCATGGGCGAGATCGGAATTATGCGCGTGCTCAATACCTGGGAGCACTATCCGTATTGGCACGCCCTTTTCACCGAACTCGGTTTCCGCGTCGTTCTGTCCGATCCGACGACCGCCGCCATCATGGCCAAGGGCTCGGACACCGTGCCCTCCCAGTCGCTGTGCCTGCCCGCCAAGATCGCGCACGGTCATGCACTGTCGCTTGCCGAAAAAGGCGTGCGGAACATTTGGTTCCCCTGCATTCCCAAGGAAGAAAAACTCATTGCCGAAGCTGAAGACTCTTATGCCTGCCCCGTCGTCGGCGGCTACCCTGAGGCTCTGCGTCTGGCACTCGAAACGGCGGCCCCCAAGACTCGCATCCTGACGCCCTTTGTGTCGATCGAAAAGTTTTCAACCGTCGCGCGCGCTCTGTGTGAAGCATTCCCGCAGCTCAAGCACAAGGACGTTGTAAGGGCCTGCGAAAAAGCCTCTGCCGCGCTGAAAGCTTATCGTCATGACATCAAAGCCAAGGCGCTTGAAATCTGGAATGCGCCCGGCTTTGTCGTTGTGCTCGCCGGTCATCCCTATCACCTCGACAGCTACATTCACCACGGCATCCCGACTTTGATCGAATCGATGGGCGCACACGTGCTCACCGAAGACGCCGTGAGCTTCATCGCCCAAGATCTGCCCGGCAAGCGCGACACGCTCGACGTCGTCAATCAATGGGCTTTCCACGGCCGACTCTATCGGTCGTTTGAAGCCATCGCCTCTCGCCCCGACACCGAACTCGTGCAGCTGGTGAGTTTCGGTTGCGGCATCGATGCCATCACAAGCGAACAGATGAAGCGCATCGCGCACAAGAATAAGCTGCTCTACACGATGCTAAAGATTGACGAGACAGATACGCTGGGCGCTGCCCGCATCCGTCTGCGCTCACTCTTTGCCGTGCACGGCGTCGAAGCTGAGCCCCAGTCGATTGACGAGCTGCCCGACTTCGTCGAACCGAAGGTTCATGTCAAGGAGTCTCCTATCAGATTCTTCTCGCGCTTCTTCAAACCCGCTCCCACCGAAGCCGAACAGCTTGCGACCGCTCAGCAACGAGGGCAGTCCCTCACTGCGCAGCAATTGCGCGAACGTACGCTTTACGTTCCTCAGATGGCACCGATCCATTTTCCGCTTCTGGTGCATGTTCTCAAGGACTTCGGCTACACGATGAAGCTTCTGCCGACCGTGTCCGATCATGCTGTCACGCTGGGCCTGCGCTACGTCAACAACGATGCCTGTTACCCGGCCATCGTCACGATTGGTCAGCTTCTCGAAGCCACGGAAGCCGAAGATTTCGTACCTGAAAAAAGCGCGATTCTTTTTAGCCAAACATGCGGACCGTGCCGCGCTACCAATTATCCGACGCTGCTTGACTGGGCCTTGCGCGACAAGGGCTTCCCGAATCTTCCGGTGCTTACACTTTCGGGCCGAGCCCTTACCGGCCACGCTCACCTCAAACTGGGACTCAAGGGGCTCAAGCGTCTTTCCATGGCGATCGTGCTCGGCGACGTATTGCAGCGCCTGTACCTGCATGCGCAGGCCGGAGAAATCGTCAAAGGCAGTGCAGACATCGCGCTTAAACTGGCTACGCCTACGGCTGCCAAAGCGGCAGCCACAGGCAAGCTCGAGGAGTTTGACGACGCTGTCCGAGAAATCGTTAACGTCTTTAACGCCGCTGAACTTGACGGCAAACAACGGCCAAAAGTCGGCATCGTCGGCGAAATTCTTCTGCAGTACCATCCCAAGGCCAATCTTGCGACAGTCGATCGTCTGCGCGAAGCCGGTGCCGAACCCATGCTGCCCGACCTGGCCACATTCTTCCTATACTGCTTGGCCGACCCCATCTGGCAGAGTCAGCACACCGAAGGCTCCAAACTGCGCGCCATCGTAAGCTCCTTCCTGTTGGGATACCTGGAAAAACTGCGTTCCGTAGCGCAAGCGGCTATGGGCGAAGGCAACCCGCTCGGTCATATGCCTCCCTTGAATGCTTACCTCAAGCGCGTCGAGGGCATGGTTTCGCCGGGACAGCAAGCCGGTGAAGGATGGCTTCTGGCCGCTGAAATGGCTGAGTTCCTTGCAACCGGTACGGACAACGTCGTCTGTCTGCAGCCGTTCGGATGTCTTCCCAATCACATCACCGGCCGAGGCGTAATGTCGGCTCTTCGAGCGCGCTACCCCAAGGCCAACCTGATCGGCATCGACTTTGAAGGCGGCACGGCCGAGAGTAATGTCTCCAACCGTCTAAAACTCTTCATGACGCGAGCGCATCAACTCAAGGCCTCAGGAAAGCTTCACGTCGTTCCTAAAGACGCCAACACGAACCGCACCAATCAGGAAGGCTTTGAGCCGCAAAAGCACTCCGCCTAACCGAGCCAGGCGAGAAACGCGGCGTAATCGTCAAAATAGAGCGCCGTCCGGGCTTTGATCTCTTCTGCATCCGGCACCGAGTTCTCCTCTCGGATGCCGATGCAGACAAGGCCTGCTCGTACTGCCGCCTCCACCCCGGAGAGCGTGTCCTCCACAGCAAAGATCGCTTCAGCGGGCAGTCCCAGATAGTCAATCGCCTTGAGATAGCACTCGGGATCGGGCTTGATGTTGCGCACGTCCTCGGCGCATACAAAGTGTTCGAACACTTCGTCAAGATGAATCTCGTCGAGGATGTTCTGATTTTGTCGGCAGTAGATTTCGATGTTGGCGCGGCGCGTGGTCGTCGCTACCGCCATTCTCAAACCAAGACTCTTGATGCGCTTTAGCGCAGCTGCTGCGCCCTCACGCAAACGCACATCCTCCCGCAGCATGCGGCGCGAAATTCGATAGCGGCGCGCATGCACCTCTTCAGCCGAAAGTGAGCAGCCGATTCTCTTGGCAAAGTCGCCGCAATAACAACGGTAAGGATTCTCTTGGTTCTTGTACCGCCTCAATGCAGCTTCACGAAATGCGTGACACTCGCGCGAATCAAGTCCCGGATATCCGAGTTCCGTCGCCAATTCCACATCCACCTTATTCCAGAGGTCGATCGTGTCGCCTAGCGTGCCGTCAAAATCAAAAATGGCTGCGGACTTACCGCGTAAGAAGTCTCGGGAAGAAATCATGCCGATGCTTTTGCTGAGAAGGGAAATACCGGCGGACATTCTATGTGTGCACCTCAGTTGACACAATATCGAGCCTTGTCAGGACAAGCGTAATAAGAATGGTTATCATTCTGCTTTGGAATTATTAACCAAAGGAACTCAACGTGATCAAAACCATTATCGGCGTAGGTGGCATGTCCTGTCAGATGTGCGAAGCGCATATCAACGAGTCCGTTCGATCGGTGGTACCTGATGCAAAAACAATCCGTGCAAACCGCAAGACCCGTCAGGTCGTCATCGTATCCGAAGGCGTCATCGACAAGGCTGCCCTGCAACAGGCCATCGTCTCGCAAGGTTACGATTTTCTGTCCTACGAGTACGGCCCGTACGAATCCGAAAGCTTCATCGTCAAAATCAAAGGCCTTTTCTCGTAACATCAAAGTCTAAAATCTAACAAACTTTTCATGACCCTTTATAAAATTTAATTTCTTTTAAGATCAGTATGTTGGGTCAAATTTCTTTACAGCATTAAAAAACGGCTGCAGAAAAAGCAGGCTCCAATAAAGTTTCATTAACGAACCTTTGTGTAGCCTACCTTCCGGCAGCCGTTGCGCGTCAATTGCGCTGTCAGATGGCAGGCCCCATACGATAACCACGCAAGTATTCGGGCACCGACTTTACGATCAGACCATCCACCGGTCCAATCTGTTCTTCGTCTTTTTCGGCATATTCGATGCTGTGCAGAAACACTCGAATCGCATTGAGGCGAGCTCGACGCTTGTCGTCGCTGCGAATGATCGTCCAAGGAGCAACAGGCGACTCGGTTTTGCGGAACATCTCTTCGATGGCAGCCGTGTAGTCGTCCCAGCGATCCAGCGAAGCAATATCCACCGGAGAAAGCTTCCAGCGGCGAACCGGATCAACGCGGCGCTGCTTGAATCGGCGCTTTTGCTCATCGCGGCTCACGTCCAGCCAGAACTTCGTGAGATGAATGCCGTGCTCAACAAGGCTGCGCTCAAAGGCCGGCACTTCGTTCAAAAAAAGCTGCGTCTGTTCGGGACGGCAGAACCCCATCACCGGTTCCACAACGGCGCGGTTGTACCACGAGCGGTCGAAGAAGACCACTTCACCGGGACTCGGAAGCTGCGCGACATAACGCTGGAAATACCACTGACCGGCCTGAGCGTCCGTGGGTTTGGGAAGAGCGACCACGCGTGCGCCGCGAGGATTGATGTTCTGCGTAAAGCGAGAAATTGTACTTCCCTTACCGGCAGCGTCACGGCCTTCAAAGATCACGGCGATCTTTAGACCTGCATCCTTGACGTAGCGTTGCATCTTGAGCAACTCAACCTGCAGAGCGTACAGCTCTTCCTTATAAAGCGCGTCATCGTAGTTATGAAGATACGGAAAGACGCCCTTGCTGATGTCAGGCGAAAGCTCATCCATATTTCTGGTGTGGCGCGTCTTCATTTCGCCGTACTTCGCAAAGATGTCGGTGAGTAACCCCGCCAGCATATGATCACGAGAGCTCGGCTGCATGTTTTCAAAAACAAGTTGCGCCATCTCCTCGGCCGTAAGCTCGGTCTTCATCGCGCGCACCTGGCGCAGGATCTCCTTGATAACGCCCTCAACGTTTTCTTTAGGGTCAATCAGCGCGACGTCGCGAAACACCTTCTCCAAAGTGTCATTTAAGGTCGGAGCCTGCTTGTTGTCTTTGGCGTTCTTGCCGCCTTCGGCTTGATCCTTCTTCTTATCTTTATCGCTCATGAGCTCCCCTCCGGTTGAATTTTTCTGATGCAAGGCATTTTCCTTGCCGTTTTTAGGCTGATTTGTTAATCACAACACCAAACAAAGGGGATGTCAATGATTCGCTCGGCTTATTTTGCGGCAATCGCCGACTTTTGCAAACAAACTTTTGCAACGCAAAATTTTCTTATGAGCCAGATATTTGCTAATATCGCCATTCTCTCAAAACGGAAGTGTGGCAGAGTGGTTGAATGCACCGGTCTTGAAAACCGGCGACGGTTAACCCCGTTCGTGAGTTCGAATCTCACCGCTTCCGCCAATTCGATTTACTCTTTCACTTCGCCTTTTTTTGGCGCAAACCTCCCTGGCCAGAGATTTCAGGCCCAAGCCTCTTTCTGAGTCCTATTCAAGACTGGCGTAGCCTTTGTCCAATGGATATTTCCGTACCGTTGCGGCCTCGTCACGGACGCCAGAGCCGAAGACGGCAGCGGTTCAGCCTATCACGATTGCGCACCGTTTCCAGCCGGGTCTTGCGGGCGTCCAAATGCAGCGTTCTGAAACTGTGCCAACAAAACAAAGCCGCCGACATTTCTGCCAGCGGCCGCTCTCACCTAAAGTCAGCTGAAATATTCGTGCTGCGTGAGAATGATGTTGTAGAGGAAGTAGATCAGCACGGCTGCTCCGGCAACACGCACCACAATTTCCAAAATTTTCTTGAATTTTTCGTTATCCATCGCTGTCTCTCATTACTTGGCGGTAGCGGCGGTAAATTCCTTCACGACAGCGGTGACACGCTCGATGAGCTCGTCAGCTTCGCGTCGTGCGATATTCAACGCAGGCACGATGCGGATGATGTTTCCTGCGGTCACAGAGAAAAGTACACGGTGCTTCAAGCCAATGGCCAAACACTGATGAGCCGGACGATCGAGGGCAATACCGATCATCAGGCCACGGCCGCGCACTTCAACAAAGCCGGGCACACCCTTCAGTGCCTTGCGGAACCCTTCCTGCAAATACTGCCCCATCTTTTCGGCATTGCTCACCAGCCGCTCATCTTCGATGATCTGAAGCACCGTCGTCGCAGCGCGCATTGCCAGCGGATTGCCGCCGAAGGTCGAGCCGTGATTGCCCGGGGCAAACACTCCGTAGGCCTTTTCGCCGCAGACGAGAGCGCCCACGGGAACGCCACCGCCCAAAGCCTTGGCTAGCGTCATCACATCCGGAACGATGCCGGAATGCTGATATGCAAACCATTTGCCCGTGCGGCCGATACCGCTTTGCACTTCATCAAGAATCATCAGCCAATCGTGGCGATCGCAAAGCTCGCGAATAGCACGCATCGTTTCATCCGGAATCGGAATAATGCCGCCTTCGCCCTGCACGGGTTCAAACATGACGGCACAGATACCCGGCGTCGTGGTCGCCAGTTTTTCAATCATCTCGACGTCGCCTGCAGGCACACGGATAAAGTCCGGCAGATACGGCGCGAAGTCTCGGCGCACGTTGGGGTTGCCCGTTGCCGAGAGCGTCGCAATCGAACGACCGTGGAACGCATGGTCAAACACAATGATCTTGGGCTCGTTGAAGCCCTTGAGATGCCCGTATTTGCGTGCAAGCTTGATGGCGGCTTCATTGGCTTCCAGGCCGGAATTGCAGAAGAAGCAACCGCGCAGGCCGCTTTTTTCGCAGAGCTTGGCGGCAACCTCTTCCTGCAGGTCAATGCGGAAATAGTTCGAGACATGAATCAGCTCGGACACCTGCTTTTGAAGCGCCGATACCAATCGGGGATGATTGTGCCCCACGGCATTAACGGCAATTCCCGCAAAGCCGTCAAGATAGACGTTGCCTTGCGTGTCGGTGAGCCATACGCCCTCCCCTTTTTGGAAACACACGGGAAGCGGCGAAAAAATCGGAAGCAGGTGCGACTTCGACATTTTTACTGGGCCCTCTGAAAGAGAAGTGCTTGGTCTGACAAATTCACAACAATCTGCAGTTCGTCTGCAGGGTGCTCCATTTTAGGCGGGATTACCGGTTTAGTTTTCCAGACATCCGTGTTTTTCATAATGAGCAAGTCGAGCCAATTTGTTTTGCTCATCAACAAAAAGCACCGTCGGCTTGTGCTCACGAGCTTCTTCAGGAGTTAACGTGCAGTAACTCATGATGATCACTTTGTCGCCCGTACAGGCGCAGCGAGCGGCAGCGCCGTTGAGACAAATGACACCGCTGCCGGCTTCACCGGCAATGGTATATGTCGCAAATCGCTCGCCGTTGTTGATGTTGACGATGTCGACTTTTTCGTACTCACAAATGCCGCTTGCCTTCAGAAGATCGCTGTCGATGGTAATCGATCCGACGTAGTTGAGTTCGGCCTGCGTAACGGTGGCGCGATGAATTTTCGCCTTGAGCATCTCAATTTGCATGGCTTTCTTCGGCAGTCCAGTAGAAATTGTCAATCAAGCGCGTCTTGCCGATATAAACGGCAATGGCAAACAGCACCGTACCCTCAACCTTATGCACCGGTTCGATCGTGTCGGCGTTTACCGCCTGAACATAGTCAATGCGGGCCAAGGGTTCTCTTTTGATAACTTCCTCAATGCGGGCCATCACCTGATCCGCGTCGGTTGATCCGTCTTCAAGCAGCTTGCGGCCTTCAGCAAGCGAGCGGGAGAGCACCAGCGCGGCAGCGCGTTCCTGCTCATTCAAATACGTATTGCGGCTTGACTTCGCCAGTCCATCGGCTTCGCGTACGATCGGGCAACCGACGACTTGCACGGGCATATTGAGGTCCGAAACCATCTGCCGAATTACGGCAAGCTGCTGCGCATCTTTCTGCCCGAAATACGCACGATCTGGCAGTGCAATGTTCATGAGCTTACAAACCACGGTTGCAACACCGCGGAAATGAATCGGACGACTGCGGCCGCACAATTCTTTCGTCAGACCTTCGACCGTTACCCATGTGCGGGTTCCTTCGCCGTACATATCTGCCGGTTGCGGAGCAAAAACCAGATTTCCGCCGCACTCTTTGATAAGAGCCGTATCGTGATCAATGTCGCGCGGATAGGATTCCAGATCTTCGTTCGGGCCGAACTGCGTGGGATTGACGAATACCGACACCACCACACGGTCACATTCGGCTGCAGCCCGACGAATCAGACTTGCATGACCTTCATGTAAATATCCCATCGTCGGCACCAGACCGATCGTCAATCCCTGTCGCTTCCAAGCGATCACTTGCGCCTGCACCTGAGCAGGCTTGGACAAAATCATGAGTTCCATTTTTTGATCCGATTCAGCGGATTTAAATTATCTTTAGCAGCAATTATTAACAGAAGCGGTTATCTTCAGGAAAAAGTCTCTTTTTCCGACGGAAACTCTCCGCCTTTGACGGCTTCATCGTAGGCATTGAATGCTGCGCGCATCGTATCACCCACCTGTGCAAAACGGCGAACAAACTTCGGACCGTAGTCGCAGTACTGACCCAGCATATCCTGCGTCACGAGCACCTGCCCGTCGCAGTCCACGCCCGCACCGATGCCGATCGTCGGGATATGCAGCGTTTGCGTGATTTCGGACGCAAGTCCCGCAGGCACGCATTCGAGTACAACCGCAAAAGCACCTGCTTCCTGCACGGCCAGTGCGTCCTGAAAGACTCGTTCGGCCGCTTCATCGCCCCTGCCCTGAACCTTAAAACCGCCATACTGCATGACCGACTGCGGCGTCATGCCGACATGTCCCATCACGGGAATACCTGCCGCCACAATCCTTGCGATTGTTTCGCGGATGGATTGGCCACCTTCGAGCTTAACGGCATTGCAATGCGTTTCTTTGAGAATACGCCCCGCATTGCGCACGGCCTCTTCGATCGTGACCTGATAGCTCATAAAAGGCATATCAACCACGACCATCGTATTTTTCACGCCGCGCACAACGGCTGCACCGTAGGTGATCATGTCCTCGACCGTAACGGCAAGCGTATCCGGATAGCCCAGCATGACATTGCCGAGGCTGTCGCCCACGAGAATCGCATTGACCGAACTTTCTTCAATCAGACGCGCCGTGGTGTAGTCGTAGCACGTGAGCATTGAAATGCGTTTGCCTTCAGCCTTCATGGCGCCGAACGTGGCAACCGTTGTTTTTGATTTTTGCGTGGTCATTCGTATCGTAAATCTCAAATATTGCGCGCGTAGGAAATCAGAAGCGCTTCAATCATTGTCTTGGCATTGAGCGGATGCTCGGAAACACGTCGGATATCCCGAACCGAATTGATCCAAGTATAGAGTCCCGTCGGATTGGCCGCCTGTGCGATAGTCTTAATTTCTTCTGCAAATTCAGGGAAGTACTGTGGCTCACACCCCACTTTGGCGCTTGCCAAATCCCAGCCCCAGCGTGACAGGAAAAGCGCAGCGGCCGAAAGCGTCACGTCCTTGTCTGCTACGGAAAGAGCCTGCGCGGGCGGCGCCGCATGACCAAGTCTCAGATAGGCCAGAAAACGTTCACGCGTCTCATCGGCAAGCCGAAAGCGAGCGTCTTCGTCAAACACAGCAAGCGGCATTCCGCCGGCTTCGGTCAACTTGCGCTCTGCATCCTGCACGCCATGACTCTTAAGCCATTCGAGCGCCTGCTCGCGAGTGGGTGCTCCGGCGCGAATCAGACGGCAGCGGGAACGAATCGTCGGCAGTACGCGGTCAATTTCATCGGCAACGAGCATGAAGACGGTGTTTTCCGGCGGCTCCTCAAGGCTCTTTAAAAGCGAGGCGGCGGCTTCGGCACGAATTCGATCGGCCGGATAAACCAGAACGATGCGAACGCCGCCTTCATGACTCTTGAGATTTAAAAAATCAGTGAGCGCTCGCGTTTGGTGAATCAGGATTTCGCGATAGACGGTCTTACGATCGCTCGCGGCAGTATCGGGCGGCACAAACGGAATTTCTCTCGGCAGACTTTCGGCTTCGCTTACCACGTAGCGAATGTCGGGGTGTGTTCCTGCACGAACCAGATGACAGCCGTGGCAACGTCCGCAGGGCGTGCCGTCGGCGGCTGGCTGCGTGCATAAAAGCGACTTTGCAAAGGCCTGCACCAGATCAAAAATTCCCGCTCCGCGGGGACCATAGACAAGAAGCCCGTTGGGCAATCTGTCCCTTAGGTCGAGCAGCGCCTTTTCAAGCGCATCCTGCCAGGGATAAAGCTTGATAGACATTAAAGCCATCCTTTTGCTTCATCAAGAAGCTGAGCGGTGATCGCCTCCGGCGTTTGCCCCGCATCCAGAACAAAGAAGCGCTCCGGAGAAGCTGCGGCGCGGGCCAGATAGGCTTTGCGCACACGCGTGAAGAAGTCGCAGTCCTGCGTCTCGAAGCGATCGGCCGTGCGCGAAAGCGCCAGACGGCGAGCCGCTGTCTGTGGATCCAAATCGAAAAGCACCGTTTTGTTGGGCTGAAACCCCTTTTGAACGATGGCTTCCAGCTGCAAAACGTACTCGGCCTCATAACCCTTGGCGCCCACCTGATATGCGTAGGTGGCATCCGTAAAGCGATCGGAGAGCACCCAGGCGCCACGCTCAAGCGCAGGAAGAATCACGTCGCGGATATGCTGCGCGCGCGAGGCAAAAAAGAGCAACGTCTCGGCCGTCACGTCCATTTCATCGTTTAGCAGCATAGCTCGGATCTTTTCGCCAAGCGGCGTACCGCCTGGTTCGCGGGTACGGACGACTTCGATGCCGTGATCAAGCAGAAAGCGATGCAACGCCTCAATCTGGGTGGTTTTCCCCGCGCCGTCGATTCCTTCAAAAGTGATGAATTTTCCTCGTACCATGATGTCTCATCGTGCGTCTTTCTGACGCTTTTGTAAGGCGCGGGCCTTGCGAGCCGGCGCTTTTTGATATTTTTCGACCGCGCGGTTGTGTTCCGTCAGCGTCTTGGAAAAATGCGTCGTGCCGTCTCCGCGCGCCACAAAATACAAGAACTTCGTGTCCTGCGGATTCAAAGCGGCATGAATGGATGCCGCCGAAGGCATCGAAATGGGCGTCGGAGGCAGTCCCGCATTGAGGTAGGTATTGTAGGGCCCCGGCTGCTGCAAGTCGCGTCGCTTAAGGTTGCCGTCAAAGCTCTCGCCGATGCCGTAAATGATCGTGGGATCGGTCTGCAGCGGCATGCGCAAGCGCAAGCGGTTGTTGAACACTGAACTCACAAGCGCCCGGTCAGCGCGCATTGACGTTTCCTTTTCGATGATGCTTGCCAAGATCAGAGCTTCGTACTTGGTTTTGACCGCAGCAAGCGGGCTTTTCTTCTCCCACTCATCATTGAGAATGCGCATCTGTTCACGATAAGCCGCGCGGTACACGTCGATGTCGGTCAACCCCGTGCGAAAGCTGTAGGTTTCGGGCGCAAACACGCCTTCCAAGTGGGGCTCCTGTATGCCCAGCACCGATCGCAACTGCATGTCCGACATGCCGGCCGTCTTGATTTCGATGTCGGGCAGCGCCGTCACCGCCTTTCTCAATTCCCACAGCGGCATGCCGTCGGCAATGCGGAAGGAAAACTTCTCCACATCCGATCGTTGCAGTTTGTCAACAATGTCCGCAAGTGTCATCCCCGGCGTAAAACGATAGCGACCGGCATGAATCGAAAGCGCCGTTCCCTGCACGCGCAACAGGCCGATTAGCGTATCGGGCGAAACGCCGATGCCCGCCTGCGCAATGCGGTTGGCAATTGCGCGACCTGAAGCTCCCGTCGGGACCGTCACATCAACGTAACTGACGCCTTCGGGCAAATCGACCGAGCGTTTGAAGTACCACCAGTACGGCAATGTGCAGCACAGCGCCACGACGACGAGCATCACCGCCAGCTTGGCCCAGAGGCTCTTGCATATCTGCGGCAGCAGCGGGTTTTCAGTCGTTTCCTTGGTCTTGGAATCGACAGCATCGGTTTCGTCCGATTCCGGCAAAGACTTCTCGACGTGTGTTTCGTCCCGAGCCAGGTCCGATTTCGACGCGCTCGCCTGCTCCTTTCTCTCCGTCTTTTCGAGCGGCTGCACGACTTGTTCAGAATCTTTTGCCTGCTCTTGCGGCGCTTTTTCTTGCTGAGCCCTGGCCGCCGGTATTTCGACTTCGTCTGCTCTTACGGGCACAGACAGTTCTTGATCAGACTGTGCTTGCTTGGTTTCCCGCTTAACCGACGCTTCCGTCGCAGAAGGCACCGAAACTGGCTCCTGAGTCACCGCAGTCGGCGTCTCGACAGCACCCCGTTCGCTTTGAGCGGAGACTGCCGGCGCATCGACCGGCTGTTTAGTTTCAATGGAAGCCACCGGCTCGGACAAAGTCACAGTCGGTTCCGAGACTTGCGTCATAACGGAGTGTGCTTTGACACTTGTCTTTATTTCAGGCGTCTCGTAGACAGGAGACTCAACTTCTTGAATAGAAACTTTCTGCGTCTTGGGCTCAGCCGGAGTTTGGCTCGACGGCTGCTGCGCCACCTTCGTTTTGCGCGACGTCTTGCGAGGCGCGGCAGCCTTTTTCACGCCGGTCGTTTTACGCGCGCGAGGAGCTTTCTTTTCCGCAGTTGATTTACGGGGCTTTCGAGCCGGTTTTTCAGAAGGCTTCTCGGAGCCGGCGCCGGCCTCGGGCGCATTTTCAAGGTTTTGATTGTCAGTCTCGGAACTCACGCGGATCGTCTCTCAGAAATGGAATCGGCAGATTCGCCGAAGAAAACCAGGGCATCGCGCGTTTTAGCTATCGAATCAGACCAGCGCACGGCGTCATGTCGACCGTGCATGCTTCAGAGAAAACGAGGAGCTCGAGTACAATACGCGCACAAAGCAAAAGGGCGCCGTTCTCCTCCTTTCTGCGGAGATGCGCCGTTTCAAACCACAGTTTGCGAATCTAAATGACTGATGCGAATTCTACGGTAGGAACGCTTTCCTGCCTAAGCTCTCTTGCGCTCATTACCGTTTCCGGCGCAGATCGTTTCACTTTTTTACAAGGTCAGCTCACCAATGACGTCACCAAGCTCGGCAACGAGCTCATGCCGGCCGGTTACTGCTCGCCCAAGGGCCGACTGTTGGCTACGCCGCGCCTGTTCCAGGAAGGCGACACCATCGGCATGATCGTAGCGGCCTCCAACGCCGACTATCTCGTCAAGCGTCTCAAGATGTACGTGCTGCGCAGCAAGGTGACGATCGAGCGTGCTGCGGATCGTGAAGTGGCGGGTTTTGTCGGCTCGACTCCGACAAATCTCGGCGACGGTGCGCTTGTTTTCGAATTGCCCTGCGCTCTGCCGCAGGCGCGCATTGCCGCGGCACTGCCGAGCGGTCTGGGGCTGGCAATTGTTCCGAAAGGAACGACTTGCGCCGGCTCGGAACCCCTCTGGTGGGCCGCCTGCGCCGCTGCCGGTCAATCTTGGGTGTTTGGCGAAACAGCCGAGCGCTTCACGCCGCACGCCGTCAATTTGGATCTCATCGGAGGCATCTCCTTTAATAAGGGCTGCTACACCGGCCAGGAAGTGGTTAGCCGCATCGAGCACATCGGCAAGACGAACCGCCGTACCGTTTTGCTTGCGGCCAACGATCCGCTTGAACTCGCGCCAGGTACCGATCTGACGGACAATCAGGGTCAAGTCGTGGCAACGGTGCTCTACGGCGCCAAGCTTGCCGACCGCACTCTCCTTCTGGCAGAAGTTTCCGCCGAGACGGCTCAAAGCGAAGCTGCGCTCGATACAACAGCGGCAACACTGCACCGTCTGCCCCTGCCCTACGGCTGGACCCGCACCAAATAAGTCAAAAATAACGAGGAAAGCGGCACGGGCCGCTTAAAGAATCACCATGGCAAAGATTACGATCCACACTCCCGAAGAAATCGAGGCGATGCGCCGCGTCGGCTCCGAAGCGGCCGATCTTCTTGACTTCATCACGCCTCACGTCAAGGCCGGCGTGAGTACCCTGGCGCTCGATGAGCTCATGCTCGACTACACGGTCAACGTGCTCAAGGCAAAGTCCGCCTGTCTGGGGTACAACCCGGGCGGCAACGGCATTCCCTACCCCCGAGCCACCTGCATTTCCGTCAACAACGTGATCTGCCACGGCATCCCGAGCGAGAAAAAGATTCTTAAAAACGGCGACATCGTCAACATTGACGTCACCATTGAAAAGGACGGCTTCTTCGGTGACAACTCGCGTATGTTCATCATCGGCAAGCCCACGATTGCCGGCAAACGCCTTGTGGATGCAACCTGGGGCTGTATGTGGGCGGGCATCGAAGAGGTGCGCCCGGGCAAGTGCTTCAATGACATCGGCATAGCATGTCACAACTTCGTCAAACCCATGGGCCTTTCGATCGTGCACGAATACGGTGGCCACGGCATCGGTCGTGTTTTTCACGGCGAACCGCATGTCTGCCACGTGCCCATCAGCACGCCGACGGCCAAATTCGAGCCGGGGATGATCTTTACCGTCGAACCTATGGTGAACGCCGGCAAGCGCCACATCATGGATCTCAACGACGGCTGGACGGTCGTCACCAAGGACCGCAGTCTGTCGGCTCAGTGGGAGCTTGAAGTGGTCGTGACCGAAACCGGTTACGACATTCTCACCGTTTCTAAGGGCATGCCCGAGCCGCCGACCTGGGTCAAAGGCTGGAAAAAGCCCAGCTTCGACTAAACAAGACAGAAAACGGGAGCAGTTGCAACACTGCTCCCGTTTCGTTTTGGCTTCCGACTTCTCGCTCGTCAGAGACCGAGCATGCTCTTTTTGAGCTTGTCGTCAATCGCGTTTTCGCCCAGCCAGATTCTCAGGACCGAGTCAAAAAGCTTCTTACCGCCAATGTTGTCGGCCACAAGCTTGCCGTTGACAAGCACCGAGGTGGTCTTGCCCGAGAAGTCAAAGTCCACCAGGTCGCCTTCCTTGACGTCGCCGATTTCATTCATCGCTTTGATGAGCTTGGCAAGTTCCGGTGCGATTTCTTTGCGGGTTGCCTCATCGGTGTTGTCCTGCAGACCTTCTTCCAAAGCCGAGACAAAGCTCTTGGCAGAAACGTCACGCAGCAGCCCCAGGCGTACGCGCGCAGCACCGTTTTGCTCAAGCACGCATTGGGCGGTCTGAGCCTTCTGCGGCACGTAAAGGCCTGCTGCGTAAACCTTGAAGAACACCTTCTTTCTCAAGCCTGCGCCGTTGAGCTGCAGCGTCGTCTGACCGACGACAGCGGAGTCTTCGTACCGAATTGATTCGACATTGACATCGGCCCAGACATTGAACGCAAAACCGAACGTCAAAAAGCCCGCGACCACTTTCTTAATCATCTTTTTTCCTTCCCAGAATCAAAATAAGGCGAAGTGTGCCTGAACCGACTTCTCTTCGCACGACCGCCTAACCTTTAGTTTCCTTTTGCTAAGGCCGCGCACACTCTAGAATTTGTCTTTGTCACGAATTTTGGGAACTCGCATCATGGCGTCCGAACGCAACTTTTCCGTCAAACCGTACATCAACCTCCGAGAAAAGCTTGCCCAAAACTTTTCGGCGCACCCCCAGGTCGGACTTTATTTGCGGCACCATACTGCCGTCATCGACAAGTTCGTCAAAGATTGCGCCGCGTTTGCCAAAGTTCCCCCCACCTGCGCGATCGCCGCGCTCGGCGGCTACGGCCGCAGAGAAATGTTCCCGTACTCGGATATCGACGTGGCGGTGCTCACCCCCGAAGGCCTCTCGCAAGCCGATCAGACCGCCATTGCGGAGTTCGTCACATTGCTCTGGAGCCTGGGACTGACGGTCGGCACCAATGTCCGAACCAAAGCCGAAACGCTCAAAATCACCGCCTCCGACATCACGGCGGCAACCGCCTTTTTGGAGGCGCGATGGATCTACGGAAACAAAGCTCTTTTTAAGGACACCCACGACACTTTTTTGCAGGAGCTCGACAGCCGCATGTTTTTTCGCAGCAAAATGCTCGAAATGCGGCAGCGTCACCAAAAATACGGCGACACTCCCTATGCCCTCGAACCCAACATCAAGGAAGGTTTGGGCGGTCTGCGCGACCTGCAGGTGTTTCTGTGGTACGCCAAAGCCGCCGGTTACGGCACATCCTGGAAAGAAATGGCTCAGGCAGGACTCATCACCGGCACCGAGGCCTATCACTTCACGCAGTGCACGCACTTTCTGCGAGAACTGCGCATCCGCCTGCATCTCATCTGCGGCCGCCATGAAGACCGTCTGATTTTCGACGTGCAGACAGCGCTCGCAAAAAACGCCGGCTACAAACCCAAAGGGTCGCTGCTTCCGAGCGAAGCACTCATGAAGCGCTTCTATCTCAACGCTAAGAACATCGTTCAGCTCACGCAGATCCTGGTGGCTGCCATCACCGAAAAGCTTTTCCGGCAGGCCGCGCCGCGTTTTGTGAAGAGCATCGACAATGTCTTCATCGCCCGCGGAGACATTCTCGACATCAAGAGCCGAGACGACTTTCGCAAAGACTCAACAAATATGATCCGAGCTTTCGTGCTCTTTGCCTTGCATCGGGAGTTCAAGCGCATGTCGACGAATCTGCTGCGAGCGCTCTGGCACGAACGCTCCTCGATCGACACGGAATTTCGAAGCAACCCGATCAACAAAAAGCTCTTTCTCGATACGGTCAAACTGCGCTACGGTCCCTATCATTTTCTAAAGAACCTCAACACATGGGGCATTCTCGGACGCTTCCTGCCCGTCTGGCGACGCATCGTCGGACAGATGCAACACGATCTTTTTCACATTTACACGGTCGATCAGCACACGCTCGGCGTCGTCAAATATCTCCGCCGCCTGTCGCACTCTTCCTACGCGCACGAATACCCCTTGTGCTCGCAGATCATGAACGATATCGAAAAGCCCTGGCGTCTGACACTTGCCGGACTTTTTCACGATATTGCCAAAGGTCGCGGAGGAAGCCACTCCGAGCTTGGCGCCAAGGAAGTCAAAGCTTTTGCCGTCAACTTCGGAATCAATCCGCAAGACGCTGATTACATGGAGTTTCTGGTGGCGCAGCACCTCCTGATGAGCACGGTTGCACAGCGCGAAGACATCACCAATCCGGAAGTGGTCGAACGCTTTGCCTCAAAGGTCGGCAACAAGGAGCGACTCGACGGTCTGTATCTTTTGACCGTCTGCGACATCCGCGCCACCAGTCCCAAGGTCTGGAACGCCTGGAAGTATCAGCTTCTCACCGATCTCTACCACAGCACATTGCTGTGCCTGGAAGCAGGTGGCGAACCCAAAACGCGGGCGGGCATTTTCAATGAACACCGCAAGAAGGCCTGCGAACTGATCGCGCAGACCGGCATGACCGAAGATGTGAGAGATGCTTTCTGGAAGGAACTCAACATCGTCTACTTCCTTCGCCATTCGCCCCAGGACATCGCCTGGCACACGGTGGAACTCGCCGGATGCTCCCGCTCGCACGACCCCGTCGTCAAGTGCCGTGCGCGCCGCAAGGGCAACGTCTGCAAGGTACTTGTCTACACGCACGACCAAAAAGATCTCTTTGCCCGCGTGGTGGCTTTTTTCGAGCGCGAAGGTCTTTCGATTCTCGACGCGCGCATTCACACGACCGTCCACGGCTGGGCGCTGGACACATTCCTCGTACAGGATAAGCGCGGGCGCGATCTTAAAGCTCTCGGAGCAAGCATCGAAAAAAATCTTGCAAACGTCATCAGCTCGGCCAAGCCGCTACCCGAACCCAAAAAAGGAAAGCTCTCTCGCCGCGGCAGAAGTTTCCCTGTGACGCCGATCGTCGAAATTGAGCGCGACGAGAGTCAGCGCAGCTGGGTGCTGCGCATCACCTGCAACGACCGTATCGGCCTTTTGTTTGCCATCGCCGTCGTGTTGGCACGGCACGGCATCAACCTTGCCACCGCCAAGATCTCCACGCTCGATGAGCGCGTCGAAGACGTATTTTTGATTGACGGACCGGCGCTGCAAAATCCCGAAGGCGTTGTGCAGGTGGAAAACGAGTTGATTGACGCCTTGATGAACGCAGCCTGATCCGGCTGCACAAACGACAACGCCGCAGAACTCTGCGGCGTTGTGTTGTGCGAATTTAGCGCTCTTCGATCGGCTTGACGTGGCGCTCCGTGCAACCGGTAAAGAGTTGACGGGGTCGACCGATGCGGAAGGCCGGATCATCGATCATCTCGTTGAGCTGGGCAAACCAGCCGACGGTGCGAGCCATGGCAAAGATAGCCGTAAAGAGCGGCATCGGAATGCCGATCGCCTTTTGCACGATGCCCGAATAGAAGTCCACGTTCGGGTAGAGATTGCGCGAAATGAAATACTCGTCTTCAAGCGCAATCTTTTCCAAGGCCAGGGCAAGCTTGAAGATGGGCGAATCATGCAGCCCGAGCTCATCGAGCACTTCGTAGCAGGTTTCGCGCATGAGCTTGGCTCGAGGATCGTAGTTCTTGTAGACACGGTGCCCGAACCCCATCAAGCGCACGCCGCTCGACTTGTCCTTGACCTTCTTGATGAAGTCGCCGATTTTCGCGATGCCGCCCTCTTCCTGGATGTGATAGAGCATCGAGAGCGTCGCTTCGTTGGCGCCGCCGTGCTGAGGGCCCCACAGACAAGCTACGCCCGCGGCAATGGCCGCAAAGGGACTCGTACCGGAACTTGCGCACAGACGTACGGTCGAAGTTGATGCGTTCTGCTCATGGTCAGCATGCAGAATGAAGATGCGGTCGATGGCGCGCGTGAGCACATCGTTGATCTTGTATTCCTCACACGGAATCGCAAACATCATGCGCATGAAGTTGGCCGAATAGGACAAATCGTTGCGCGGATAAATGTAAGGTTCGCCCACCGAATACTTGTAAGTCATGGCGACAAGACCGGGCATCTTGCCGATGAGCTGCACGGCAGCCATGGCTCGCTGCTCGGGATCGAGCAGGTTGCAGCTCTTGGGATAGAACGCGGACATGGCTCCGATCAGGCCGGTCAAAACCGCCATCGGATGTGCATCGCGGCGGAACCCCTGCAGGAAGAGATGCATCGACTCGTGAATGAGCGTGTGGTGCATCACGAGGTACTCGAAGTCTTCCTTTTCTTTCGCGTTGGGCAATTCGCCTTTGAGAAGCAAATAACAGACTTCAAGGTAGTCGCAGTTGCGGGCGAGCTCCTCGATCGGATAGCCGCGATAGAGCAGTTTGCCCGCCGCGCCGTCAATGTACGTAATGGCGCTCTTGCAGGAGGCCGTGCTCATGAATCCCGGGTCGTATGTGAACTTTCCCGTCTTCTTGTAGAGCGTCGAAATGTCGATGACTTCCGGACCGACGGAGCCGGGCAAAACCGGCAGGCTAACTTCCGGCGAACCGTCGGAAAACACGAGTTTTACTGATTTTTCTTCAGCCACGACACTTCCTCCGTTATGGGTGTCCAAGCAAAATTCGGATGTGCCGCAAGTGCCTACAGCCGCCTTTGCCGCACCTTAACGGATCGAAATAATAGCCCCGACTAGGCGCTTTTGCTTATTTTCGCCTCTTCTCGGAAACGCGCAGACTGGCAAAGGCCGCATCCTGAATCGTTTCGGACATGCCGGGGTGCGGCCAGATAACAAGCGACAGATCCTCGTCGGTCGCCCCAAACGCAATGGCCTGCGCCAGGGCAGACACGAGGTCTCCGGCAGCAGCGCCCACGACCTGAGCACCCACTAGGCGTCCGGTTGATTCTTCGCAGACCAGTTCGACAAAACCAGCCGTTTCATCACAGGCTCTCGCCATGGCGTTATGCGCAAAAGCGGTTTTGCCCGTGCGAACGGCCATTCCGGCTTCTTGCGCAGCGTCTTTGCTCAATCCGACCCAGGCAAACTCAGGATGCGTATAGACGACGGAAGGCACCGGCGCGACATGCGCAGGACGCACGCCGCCGGCGATGCGCTCGGCCACGGCGCGACCTTCGTCGGAAGCCTTATGCGCGAGCTGCGGCCCCTTGACGATGTCTCCGACGGCCCACACATCGGGCAAATTGGTACGGCACTGATCATCGGTCTCAACAATGCCTGCGGGATTCACGGCCAAGCCTACCGCCTGAGGATTGATGCCTTCGACAGCGGAACTTCTGCCGATTGCCACAAGAAGCTTTTCAAAAGTGCGCGTTTCCTTGACGCCGTCGCGCTCGAACGTGACGTTGACGCCTTCTGCGCAACGCTGCACCTCAACAATGAGCACGCCGAGCTCAAACTGTAGTCCCTGTTCGGAGAGCATCTTGCGGGCAGCTTCACTAACCGTCTTTCCGGCAAAGGACAAAACGTCGGCCGCCATGTCGAAAACGGTCACGGCACTGCCCAAGCGAGACCAGACGCTTCCGAGTTCAAGCCCGATCACGCCGGCACCGATAATGCCGAGACTCTTCGGAGGCTCCTTAAATGCCAAAGCGCCGCTATTGGAACACACCACTTCTTCGTCAAACTGAAGCCCCGGCAAGGTGCGAGGCTTGGTGCCGCAGGCAACGATCACGTGTTTGGCCTGCAGTCGTTGACCGCCTGCCGTCTCAAGTTCCCAACCAGTCTGCGTCTTTACGCGAAAAACGACTTTTTCGGCAACGAACTCAACGCCCGCTTTCTTAAAAAGCATGGCAACGCCGCGGTTGGAATCCTTTACAGCCTTGGCTCGGTGTCGCTGCATCTGCTCAAAGTCCAAGTCGGGGGTCACGGGCTTCAAGCCGAACGCTGCCGAGCCTTTCCTGACCTTTGCATAGGCCAGACTTGCGGCCAGAAGCGCCTTGCTCGGCACACAGCCGACATTGGCGCAGGTGCCGCCGAGCGCGCCGAGTTCACCGTCATCGGGATTGGCCATCGGATCAAAACAGACCGTCTTTAATCCGAGTTCGCCGGCACGAACCGCTGCGGCATAACCTCCGGGGCCCGCACCGATCACCGCCACGTCATAGAGTTCGTCCATCGCGTTTTTTCCTTTTCTCAAATGTCCAAAAGCATCACGGCGGGATCTTCGAGCGCCGCCTTCATGGCACCGAGCCCCAGCACGGCTTCGCGTCCGTCGATGAGGCGATGATCGTAGGAAAGTGCCAGATAGTTCATGGGACGAATGACGATTTCGCCGTTGACCACGACAGGGCGCTCCTTGGTGGCATGAATGCCCAGAATGGCAGACTGAGGCGGATTGATGATGGGAGTGGAAAGCATCGAGCCGAAAACGCCGCCGTTGCTCACGGTAAACGTGCCGCCGGAAAGTTCTTCGATCAACAGCTTGCCCGCCTGAGCACGCTTGGCAAAGTCGGCAATTTCAAGTTCTATTTCGGCAAATGTTTTCTGATCAGCGTTTCGCACCACGGGAACCACCAGACCGCGCTCCGTACCGACGGCAACGCCAATGTCAAAATAGCTGTGGTAGATGATGTCGGTGCCGTCGATCGAAGCGTTCAGAACAGGGAACTTTTCGAGCGCATAAACGGCGGCCTTGACAAAGAACGACATGAAACCCAACTTGATGCCGTGGCGTCTCTCGAACTTTTCCTTGTATCGGGCACGCAGCGCGATGACCGCGCTCATGTCCACTTCGTTGAAGGTGGTGAGCGGCGCGGAACCGGCAAGGCTCTGAACCAAACGCTCTGCCACACGGCGGCGCAGACGCGTCATCGGAACTCGATCCTCCTTGCGACCGTACGGATCGGGCGCGATCGGTTCGGCAGGAGCAGGCGCCGCAGCAGACCTCGAAGCCGAAACCGCTCGCGGCGCAGGTTCGGCAGTCTGAGGTTGAACCGGAGGTTCAGCTGCCGCAAGCGCATCAACCTTGGTAATACGGTTTCCCGGTCCAGTACCGATCACGGTCTTGGCGTCAATGCCGGCAGCGGCAAGAACGGCGGCTGCTGACGGCATGACACGCGGTTCGGCAATGGTTTCCTCTACCGGTGCAGGAGACGGAGCTCTGCTCGAGTCGGTAGAAGCTGAAGCGCTCACGGAAGCATCGGTATCAATCACGGCGATCACTTCGCCCGAAACAACCGTCTGACCGTTTTGCGCTCGAATTTCAGCAAGCTGGCCTGCCGCAGGCGACGGCACTTCCAGCACCACCTTGTCGGTTTCGATCTCAATGAGAATTTCATCGGCGGCTACGATGTCGCCCGGCTTGCGCTTCCATTCCAGAAGCGTCGCTTCGCTCACGGATTCGGAGAGTTCGGGGACTTTCACTTGTACGGTATTCATAGCTGTGTTCTCTGTGTGTGTTTTTATTCTTTCTGTGTGGGCTTTGCTTTAGGCAGTCAGCACAAAACCTTTGATCGGGGCAAAAGCCGCATCCTGTAGATCCTTGAGCTGCTGCGCGTGGCGAGCACTGTAGCCCACCGCGGGCGACGGGCTTTCAGGGCGACCGGCATAGGCTAACCGCATACCTGGGCGCATGTTCATGAGAATGCGCGTCTTGGCGTAATTCCAAACGCCTTGATTCTGCGGTTCGTCCTGACACCAGACAATCTCACCGGCGTCGGGGTAACGGTCAATGACAGACTTAACCTGCTTGTGCGGGAACGGATAGAGCTGTTCCATGCGTACGATCGCGTAATGCTTCTGAGCCTCTTCGTTGATTTCAGCACGACGGCGCACCAGGTCGTAATAAACACGTCCCGAACAAAAGACAATGCGGCGCACGGCTTCAGGCAAAGCGTTCTCGTCGTCGATCACGGTACGGAAAGAGCCTTCGGAAAGTTCCGTCAAATCATTGGTGGCAGCCTTGTTGCGCAACAAAGACTTGGGCGTAAAAACGATAAGCGGCTTTCTTGCCTTTTGAAGCATTTGCAGACGTATCAGATGAAACATCTGAGCCGCACAGGAAGGTTGGACCACACGCATATTGTCACCGGCACATAGCTGTAGGTAACGTTCGATTCGCGCCGAAGAATGTTCAGGTCCCTGCCCCTCATAGCCGTGCGGCAACAGCAGAACCAGTCCGCAGAGGCGTCCCCATTTGACTTCGCCGGAGCTGATGAACTGATCGATCACAACCTGGGCGCCGTTGGCAAAGTCACCGAATTGGGCCTCCCAGAGCACCAACGCATCGGGAGCGGCTGTCGCATAGCCGTATTCGAACCCGAGCACGGCGTTTTCAGACAACACCGAGTCGATCACGGTAAAGGGGGCCGCTTCGGGGCCGAGATGCTGCAGCGGAACGTAGTCGCCCTCATCCCACTTTTCGCGCTTTTGGTCATGCAACACGGCATGACGATGACTGAACGTACCTCGACCGCTGTCCTCCCCCGTAAGACGCACGGCGTAGCCTGCCGACAAAAGAGTAGCGTAGGCCAGGTGTTCGGCCATGCCCCAGTCGACTCTGAGTTCGCCTGCAGCCATCCGGCGTCGGTCAGCAACGACCTTGGCAACGATCGGATGCAGTTCGAAGGTTTCGGGCAACGTGGTGATCATCTGCCCCAAACGAGTAAGTTCGGCCATCGGCACGCGGGTATCGATGTCATTACTCAAAACACCGCCTGCAAATCGAGTCCAATCAGCGCGGTAGCGGTGACGTTCGGTGAGAATGTTCAGCGGCAGAGGCGGACGGCCCTCCTTGAGTCGAGCCTTCACCTCTTCGCGCATTTGTTCGCTTTCTTCAAGCGAAACAACACCGGCGCCAGCGAGTTTTCGGGCATAGAGAGCGCGCGTACCGGGGTGTTTGCCGATGGCGCGGTACATTAATGGTTGCGTGACGGCCGGCGTATCCTGCTCATTGTGCCCGAGCTTTCGGAAGCAGACTATGTCAAGAACTGCGTCCTTTTGGAAGGTCTGCTGGAATTCGCAAACGAGTTCTGCAGCATAAGCGACCGCATCGGGATCATCGCCGTTGACGTGCAACACCGGCGCTTCAATGAGCTTGGCCGGATCAGTGCAGTACGTCATAGAGCCCTTGTCACGGGGATCGGACGTGGTAAAGCCGATCTGGTTGTTGATCACGATGTGAACCGTACCACCCGTGCCGTAACCACGGGTATCAGCAAGGTTAAGCGTCTCCATCACAACGCCCTGGCCGGGGAAAGCCGCGTCGCCGTGCACCATCACGCCGAGAACAAGGCGTTCGGCGTCTTTTCCGCCTCCGCGACGGTCCTGTCGCGCACGAACGCTGCCGACAACCACCGGATCAACAATTTCAAGGTGCGAGGGATTGAACTCAAGCGCCAAATGAATGTGTCGGCCGTCAACCATCATGTCGGAAGAAAAGCCGTTGTGGTACTTAACGTCGCCGGCGGGCAAATTGGATGCTGCGACACCTTCGAATTCTGCAAAGAGATCCTGCGGGCTCTTGCCGATGATATTGACAAGAACGTTGAGCCTTCCACGATGAGCCATGCCGATCACGCATTCTTCGACACCGGCGTGCGCGGCCCGTTCAACAACGGTCTGCATGGCAGTGATGAAGGACTCACCGCCTTCGAGACTGAAGCGCTTTTGACCGACATAACGAGTGTGAAGGAATCGCTCAAGACCTTCAGCTGCCGTCAGCCCTTCGAGGATCTTGCGGCGACGTTCAGCTGTATACATCGGTCGAGAACGACTGCGCTCGAGCTTTTCCTGCCACCAGCGCTTCTGGACAGGATCGGAGATGTACATAAATTCGGCACCAATCGAGCTGCAGTAAGTCTCTCGCAAGGCTGTGAGAAGAGTGCGCAACGGCATCTTGTTGGCGCCGAAAAAGGTATTCGTGATGTGAAACTCGGTATCGAGATCTGCATCGGTCAGACCGTAGAACAACGGATCGAGTTCGGGAATCACGGGAGCTTCGTGGCGCTTGAGCGGATCGAGCTGTGCGCGTCGCGTACCGAGCACGCGATAGGCAGCAATGAGTTGCTGTACGAAAACCTGTTTGCCAGCAATTTCCAAATCCTGACGGCTGACATCACAGACAACGGCGCCGTGGGGACGATTGGCAAGGCTCGTGACGATTTCCGAATGTAGAACTTCGCGGGAGATGTCTCCGGCGTCTTCCATTAGCATCTGGCCGAAGTAGTTACGCCACTGCTCGGAGACGGAGGCCGGATCCTTGAGCCAGCTTTCATAGAAGGACTCAACGTAGGAAGCGTTGGGGCCATTGAGCCAGCTTGACTGTTCGAGGTCTTTGATGGGCATTTCCTGTTCTCTGTAAATCCATGTCAGCGAACAAAGCACAAGTGCTATCCACACTTGGTTTATTCGGCACGTGAGTAAGGATACAGAGAGCGGAACGGGAATGGGCGGGAGTAGGTCTTTCGGAGAGGTGGAATTTGAAACGCAGAAATGACGAAACCCCCGAAGGAGAGACTCCAACGGGGGTTCGCTTTAATGA